>Ga0307374_10000101_pt1 | contig 144853 bp, 104 predicted proteins | sample OX3MG_FD_202532 | JGI IMG/M metagenome (GOLD analysis project Ga0307374, IMG submission 202532) | Soil microbial communities from Risofladan, Vaasa, Finland - OX-3 | ecosystem: Environmental > Terrestrial > Soil > Coastal area > Acid sulfate soil | place: Finland: Risofladan, Vaasa...
ACGAAGGTGGAAGCATACTTTTACGTTAAGAATTCTCCTATACCAATCTCGCGAAAAAGCCCGCGACAACGCTACCCGCCTGCCGGGAACTCTTAGGGGATACCCCGACTATGGGAATCCAGGCTAGCATCGGGCCGTTCGGAAGGGCAAAGCGACCTCAAGAGGAGATACTGCGATGGTGGAAAGTGTTCAATGTTCGGTGTCACGAAACTTCGACGGAGTCGATCCCACTCCCGACGAGATCCGACAGCGGTGTGCGGAAATCCGAGCCACCTGGAGCGATCGCGAGTGCCGCCTTCGATTCGGTATGAGGCCGATCGGTTGGACGGTGCGAGCGCCCCTCTTTCGGGTCGTGCTGTCGCGCGGCGGTGGGCTGCCGTCGTTTTTCGCAAAATAGTGTACCGTGGGTCAGCACCCGTTTGCAAGAGCCGTGTTAGAGTTCCGCGAGAATTCTCCATTCCGTTTGACTCTCGATGAACCAAGCTGTTTACTGCCAACCGGAGAACCTATGATGGCCGGAGAACCTATCGACTTGCTCGCCGCGCCCGAATGCGACGCGCCGTCCCGCGACGGCGAGCGGCCGAAAATCCTGATCGTCGACGACTCCAACCTCGACCGCCATCTCGCGGCGAAGATCCTCCAGCAAGCACTGCCGATTGAGGTGGTCTTCGCCCACGACGGCATCGAGGTGCTGGACCTGATCGCCTCCGAAGCGCCCGACCTCGTGCTGACCGACATGCAAATGCCGCGGATGGACGGCCTGACCCTGGCGGCGCGAATCCGAATGTCGTATCCCTTCGTGCCCGTCGTCCTGATGACCGCCCACGGCAGTGAGGAAATCGCGCTCGCGGCCTTGCGGCAGGGGGCCGCCGGCTACGTGCCGAAGCGCCACCTGGCGCGCGACCTGGTGGAAGCCGTGCGGAGCGTGCTGTCCGTCTCCGACGCCGAAAGCCAGCACCGCCGCACGCTCGGAGCCTGGGTGCAAACCGAATTCCGATTTCGCCTGGTGAACGACGCGAGGCTGATCGCCGGATTGGTCGACCACATCCAGCAATATGCCCGCGCCATGTCGGCCGTCGGCGAGGTCGAATTGATCCGCGTCGGGGTGGCGTTGCACGAGGCGCTGAGCAACGCCATTTATCACGGAAACCTCGAGCTCGACTCGGAACTGCGCGGCGACGACAGCGACTGTTTTTACGACACGGCCGAGGAGCGACGCACGATGCAGCCTTACTGCAACCGGTACGTCCATGTCGTCACGCGGGAATCGCCGCGCGAGGGGCGTTACCTGATCCGCGACGAGGGCCGCGGCTTCGATCCGTCGTCCGTGCCCTCCGACCCTACGGACGCGGCGCACCTCGAACGGCCCAGCGGCCGGGGGCTGTTCCTGATCCGGATGTTCATGCACGAAGTCCGCTTCAACGACCGCGGCAACGAAATCACCATGATCCACCGGCGCGAGTCGCCGGTGGTTCAAACGAAACCCGGGAGTCAAACATGCTGGAAATGAGGTTGTTGCTCAACGATCGCGACGGGGACGGCGACGGCGAACTGGTGCGGCTCGAATCGTCGGGAGCCGTGTCGCGCGACGGTCGGGATGGCGGCGCTAATCCGATCGAACACATAGGTGGTCCGCAGGTCTACTCGCGAAAGGTTCTGCTCAGCCTGGCGAGTTGCCGGTATCTCGATTCGACGGGAGTCGAATGGCTTCTACGATACCATAAGCGGTTCGCCATGGGCGGTGGAACGCTCGTGATCCACTCCTTTTCGCCGGTCGTGGGACAGATTCTGAAGATGATGCGCGTGGATCTGGTATTGAAACTGGCCGAGAACGAAGCCCAGGCCCGCCACTTGGCCCAGGGAGGCATTCATGGCGACGATTGACTTCGAAGAGGTGGGCGGGGCGGCGGACAACGACTTGTCGCTCGACCGCGTTTCGCCGGAGCTCGCCTTTTCGGTGCTGGTCGATTACGCGGTGCGGACGGGCGCCAGCGACCTGTTCCTCTGCTCCGAACAAGACCGCGTCGAGGTCTCCATCCGGAACTTGGGCATGATCCGAACGATCGCCAAAGTGCCCAGCGAGTTGGGTACTCGCTGCATGTACCACATTCGCGCCGCGGCGGGCATGAAGTTCGACGAACACCGCAAGCCTCAAGACGGTCGGCTGGTGCGGCACCGCTCGGACGGCCGGACGATCGACCTGCGGTTGAACACCATGCCGACCATGTACGGCGAAAGCTTCGCGATCCGCATCCTGGTGCGCGACAGCCAGTTGTACGACGTGTCGAAGGTGGGGCTGGTCGGCCCGCAATTGGATACGCTGATGGGTTGGCTGCATAGCCCCAGCGGGCTGATCGTCGTGACGGGACCGACGGGTTCGGGCAAGACGACGACCTTGTACGCCTGCTTGAAGTTCTTGAACAACGGCCGCCGCAAGATCCATACGATCGAGGATCCGATCGAATACGCGCTCGACGGCCTCCGCCAGTCGCAAGTCGACGAGTTGAACGGCCCCAGCTTCGAGCAACTGCTGCGGGCCGTGCTGCGGCAAGGGCCCGACGTGGTGATGATCGGCGAGATTCGCGACCAGATGACCGCCGAAACGGCCATCCGCGCCGCCAACAGTGGCCAGTTCGTGTTTGCCAGCTTGCACGCGCCGGTCGCCGCGGGCGCCATCCAAAGCATGCTCGCCCTGGGGATCCACCCGCACTTCCTGTGCAGCTCGCTGTTGGGGGTCATTGGCCAGCGGCTGATCCGCACGCTGGGTTCCGAGACCAAGGTCCGCCTCGACCTGAGTCACGCGCCGCGGACGTTCGAGGAAATCGGGCGCTGGCTGCCTCCCGACCACGAGCCCACAGTCTACGCGGCGGCCCGTCAAGGCGAGAGCGGCGACGGCCCCGCCAACGAAGGTTACGCGGGGCGAACCGGCGTCTTCGAACTCTTGAGTCTCACGCCCGCCGTTCGGCAGCGGATCGCCCAGGGACGTCCCCTGAACGACATCAGCCAGCAAGCCATCGACGACGGGATGCTCGATTTTCGCCGGGCCTCGATGCTCAAGGTCGCGCTCGGCGAGACCAGCTTCGACGAGATCCTCCGTGTGGTCCCTACGGCGGAACAGTGGGTGGGGATCAGCCCTTGACGCTAGCGGCGGCAGCGGCGCGTGGAAGACTGGTTTCGAGGATCGCCGCATTGGGTTCTGTAGGGAACGCCCTCCGTGGCGTTCCGTGTCTCGCCAGCAAGACATCGCACCAGCTTCACGGAACGCCACGGAGGGCGTTCCCTACAGAGTCGGTCCCGTTTTCGTGTTGTGGCTCCTAATCTGGACGTTGAAATAATTTGCCGCCAGGACCATGGCCACGATACCCTCGTGCCTCAGGTTGTCGTCATTCAAGCGTCAGCAGCGCCGCGACCAACTTTGCGTGCCGATCGTCATCCGGCGGGTACGGCGATGTCGCGGCCAGAACAAGCAACTGCCGCTCGATTCGGGACAAAAACAGCGTCCCGTAAACCCGTTCCGAGCGGGCGTTCACGCCTTGGAACTCAAGGCGCTGGAATTGCCGCGGCCCCAGCCGCTCGGAACCGCCGAGCGTCGATTCAAAGTCGCGCAGGGCGTAGCCCTTTTGCAACTGCTGCGTCAAACGGCGAACCAGCGCCGTGAGCGGTTCGTTCAGGCGTTTCATTTCACCGGAATCGAGGTAAAAGGCCGCCAGCATCGAATCGCCTTTGGGCACATCGCCCCAGGCCCACGATTCGAGATCGCCCTGATAGAACTTTTGCCAGGCAGGCGCGGGCGCCGGCGCGAAGCCCTCGGGGAGGCGCAAACGCCATCGGCTAAAACGGACTGGACGGGGGAGCCAATTGACCAAGTCCGGATCGGGCGTCCAATCGGGCAACTCCGTCTCGCTGGGCGCCGACGGTGGCTGACGGGCCTTGTCGACGTTCGCAGAGCCCGTCAGCGAAACGCCCGGCATCTCGCGCAGACGGCTGGCCACCAGAGCGACAGCGCCGCCGAACGCGGCCAGGCCCAGCGCCGACGCGGCGACGAACGGCCAAGGGCCGATTTTCCGCCCCGGCCGCGCGGGCGGCGGCGGTGGTGGCAACTCCGAAAACGCCGTTTCAAGCAATTCCGCGACGGCGCCGCGCGGGGCCGCCAGCGGGGCCGAAGGCTCATTCGGCCGGCCGCAGGCCTCGCAGACGGCATGTTCCAGCTTCCATTCGCATGGGGCGTCCAACGTCCGCCCGCAACGCGCGCACTTGATCGGTGATTCCATGACCGCACCTCGCGACAAGGTTCCGTGGCGGCTGCGGGAACCGTCCCCGCTCGACGTTCCTCGCGGTCCATTCAACTCGCCGTTGACTTGACCAGCGCGCGGGGCGGCGAACAAGGGCGCCGAACAGGATGTGCGGAAATCTAGCGCGTTCTGAACCGTTGGCTCACAATACGGGTTGCGATTCCTCACCTAGCCTAGGGTGGGACGGGTGGGACAAGCTTGCGGGGGCACCCGCGCAGCGGGTCTCCAGGCCCACCATTCCCACATGATGCCTGGTGAAACGGTCAATTGTTGACACAACCCAATTGGTGGGCCGGCACTCGCCCAAGGCGAGTTTGTCCCACCCTACGCCCACCGCCAAGATTAGCACCTCGCGCATGTCCGCGTTGACCTGGTGGAAAACGCGGAGCAGTATGGTCGCCGCGACAATTGTGTCAACTAGGTCAATTGGGTCAACGATCCGTATTCAAACAGCCGAATATAGATATAGCTATATGCGTGCTGGCAATTATACTGTCGGTGGAAAGGAGGCACATGCGCGCCAACCGCCCGATGGTCGAGCGGCACGGGCCGGTAACGGCTCGGATCGCGCGCCACGCATTTTGGCTGCTCGCGGCAATGGCAGGCATTTGCCTGTTGAACGCCTCGACGGCGCGCGGAGCCGAGGCGACGGCGCGCGCATCGCGCGGGCGGGGCGTGATCCGCGGGTCGATTTTCGGCGTGCCGGACGACCAACGGGTTTGGACACCGTTGCCGCTGCGGACCTTGTTCAGCGAGGGCTGGGACGAACCGTGGATCAGCCCGCCCAGTGGGGACAGCGGGGCGGTTCGCCAGGGATGGGTGGACTCCGCCGTCGACGGCCTCTTTTACCGTAATTTCGTGTGGCTCTTTTCGCGCACGGATGGGCTCCCGCAAGGGCGAGACTCGGGCCTGGGGCTGTTTCAATTCCAAAGCCCGCTCAGCCGGCGCGCATGGATATCGCTCGACGTCCCTTTCGTCACGGCGCTGTACGGTGACAGCGGACCCTATCAAGCCGCGTCGTTCGGCGACTTCAACGTCACCACCCGCATCATGCTGCGCGAAACCCGGAACCTGTCGGTCGTGGCGAGCTTCGGCGCGCGGTCGCCGACCGGCGTTCCGCAAACCGGCAACGGCCTGGCGCTACTCTTTCCGAACATGGAGTTTTGGAGCGATTTGGGCGGCGGTGTGGCGCTACGAGGTGGCATGGGCGTCGAGGTTCCGACCAACCGTTTTGGCTCGCAACGCGCGACGATGGTCACCAACCTGGCGCTGGGCCGCACCGTTACGGCGCACGATTCTTGGCCTTTGGGTGATTTCCAATACTATCTGGCGGCCACAGTCCGCGACAATCTGGAGGGCTCGCCCGGTTCGCTACCCGGAACGTACGCGAGCCTCACGCCGGGCTTTCGAACTCATCTCGGCCGCGAATACTACCTGGCGGGCGGCTACGAACTGCCCGTCACCGGTTCCCAAGTCTTGTCCCAGCGGCTGACAATTTTTTTCGTGAAGGGGTTTTAGTGCAATGACCCGCCAAACGCTGGAATCGTCGCTTTGGGTTCTGTAGGGAACGCCCTCCGTGGCGTTCCGTGAAGCTGGCGCGACGTGTTCCGTCGGGAAACGGAACGCCACGGAGGGCGTTCCCTACAGAGTGACGTGTTCCGTCGGGAAGCGGAACGCCACGGAGGGCGTTCCCTACAGAGTGACGTGTTCCGTCGGGAAGCGGAACGCCACGGAGGGCGTTCCCTACAGAATCGGCACCGTTGTTTGAAATTCACGCAATCATCGTCAAGGCCGCGCACCGGGCGCTTGACGGCGCGCACCGCCTCCGCTACATTCGGGTACACGTATGAAGTCCGCGAGCGCCACCCCCTTGACCGATTCGGCCCGCCTGTTGAAGGCGTTCGCCGACCCCGTGCGCTTGCGGTTGTTGCACTTGCTCGCAGGGGGCGGCGAGGTCTGCGTCTGCCACCTCCACCAGGCGCTTGAACTACCGCAGCCAACCGTCTCGCGGCACCTGGCCTCGTTGCGGCGCGCCGGGCTTGTCGCGGCCCGCAAAGACGGGCTGTGGGTCCATTATCGGCTCGCCAAGCCCGCCACCCCGTTGCACCGAACACTCATCGACTGCGTCAGCGGCTGCCTTTCACAGTTCGATGTGCTGCGTGACGATCGTCACCGCCTTCAGCGGCTTGCGCCCGGTTGCGAATCGTCGGAGTGAGTTTTTTAGTTCCATATATTTGGATCGTCGCATGTAATTACATTCGTCTGAACGTATGAATGACGCATTTTCCCTGGAGACTTAAAAGCATGCCCCATTCTCTTTCCTCCGTTGCCGCCGGAGCCCTTTCCGCGTTGATCTGCCTCGCCACCTGCGCGGCCGAGCCTGGGGGACAGCCGGCACAGCCCGATGTCGGCAATTTCGTGCGCGCCCTTTGGCTGATACAGTCGTTTGGCACACTGGAAGCCGCCAGTCCAAGCCATGACGAACGCACGAAAGCCGTTCTTGCCAAAGCGATCGGCAAGGATGGTGTACTTTCCCTCCCTGGAGTCAAGGAAATCATGGACCCCAAGACATTTGCCCATCTCGCCGGGGGCGATTCGCGTCTCGACGCGATGGACGTCCGGCGCGCTCTTGCCGGCTGCACCGTTCCCAGCCGCGGCCGGTTGTTGCCCGGCGTCGTGGCACACGTCCAAGCGCTGACGACCACATTCGACCGGATCGACGCGCAACACCTGGCCATTGGCGAACAGCTCGCCGATTGGGTCGTCGACCACTACGACGCCGGCCGACCGCTCGATGTGGTTTTCGTCTGCACGGGCAACTCGCGGCGCAGCGTATTGGCCTCGACGATGGGCAACGTCGCCGCGGCCTACTACGGACTGACGGAAATCCGCTGCCACAGCGGGGGCACGGCGCCGACCGCCGTCAACCAGCGGACGGTTGCCACGCTGCGCGCGATCGGTTTGGAGATCGAGGCGACGGGCGCCGAGGCGCCGCCGGGGCCGGCCGGCGACGCCAACCCTGTTTACCTGTTGCGATGGGGACACCCCGGCGACACCCACGAGCCGCCCATGGAGACGACCGAGTTCTCGAAACGCTATGACGACGAGTCGAACCCTCGTGCCGGCTTCGCGGCCTTGATGGTCTGCGGCGGGGCCGACGCCGCATGTCCGCTCGTCAAGGGCGCCGCGCTGCGCATCTCAATGCCGTACCTCGACCCCAAGGTTTACGACGACGGTGAGTTCGAAGCCGCGAAGTACGCCGAGCGCCGCGACGACCTGGGCCGGCTGATGCTGGCCGTGATGTCGCAAGTCCGGCGGCGGCTCGACGGCGGGAAGAACCACGGCCATGACTGAATCCTCGCGCCGGCTGTCGTTTCTCGACCGTTATCTCACGCTCTGGATCTTCCTGGCCATGCTGGCGGGCGTGGCCCTGGGCAACGTCGCGCCGGCGGTCGTCGACGCCGTGTCTCAATGCTCAATTGGCACGACGTCGATTCCGATCGCCGTGGGTCTGGTGCTGATGATGTACCCGCCGCTGGCGAAGGTCCGCTACGAAGAGTTGGGCAAGGTGTTTCGCGACGTGCGGATGCTGGGGTTGTCGCTGGTGCAGAATTGGGTCATCGGGCCGCTCTTGATGTTCGGCCTGGCGGTGGTTTTTCTGCCCGACCTGCCCGAGTACGCGGTCGGTCTGATCTTGATCGGACTGGCCCGCTGCATCGCCATGGTCATCGTCTGGAACGACCTGGCCGAGGGAGACCCCGAGTACGCCGCCGGCCTGGTGGCCTTCAACTCCGTGTTCCAGATTTTCTTCTATTCCGCCTACGCCTACCTGTTCCTGATCGTCCTGCCGCCCTGGGTCGGCGTTGATTTCGGCGAGATGGACCTTTCCGGCGTCACGCTGGGTGCCATCGCCCAAAGCGTGTTCATCTACCTGGGCATTCCCTTCCTCGCCGGCATGCTGACGCGTTTCTTGCTCGTGCGCCGCCGAGGCAGGACGTGGTATCACGAGCGTTTCATTCCCCGCATCAGCCCGATCACCCTGGTGGCCCTGCTTTTGACGATCGTCGTGATGTTTTCGATCCAGGGAAAGTCCATCGTCCAGCTCCCCTTCGACGTGCTGCGGGTCGCGGCGCCTTTGACGATCTACTTTCTGGCGATGTTCCTGGTCTCGTTCGCCATGAGCCACCGCCTGGGGGCCGACTACCCCAAGACGGCAACCCTCTCGTTCACGGCCGCCAGCAACAATTTCGAACTGGCGATCGCGGTGGCCGTCGGCGTGTTCGGCATTCGCTCGGGGGCGGCCTTCGCGGCGGTCATCGGACCGTTGGTCGAGGTGCCGGTATTGCTGGCCTTGGTCCATGTGGCCACATCGTTACGACATCGCTGCTGGCGAGCGGCCGACGCGGCGGGTGTATGATCGAAGCTCGAAGGCGCCGGAGTGGAACCGGCGCGTCCCGCAGGGCGGCATGTGGGTTGGTGGATTGCTATACTATGTCGCCGCTTCGCGGCCGGCCCCAGTAAGCAACCTACGGTTCCCAAGTCCCCATGTCGAAACGTCACCCACCCGTACCCAGCCGCGGCAAGGAACCGGCGGAACGCCGCGGCGAGCCGCCGGAACCCGCGAAACCGATGTTACCTCCCGCCAACCCGCCGCGCAAGCGTATCGTCTTTCTGGTGACGACGTCGATCGCTTTGGCGCTTTGGCTCGCGTTCCTCGTGGTGATGGCAATTTGGCATTAGTGCCTATCCCAAAACCGCCGTTGTGGTGCCCTTCAGTTGCTCGTCGTGGCGCATGCCGCTGGGGGGCTGGTCGGCGAGGTGGATGTTGGCGAGGGCCTGCTTGGCGCCGGCGTGCTGCTCGACGTCGTTGTCTTCCCATTCGATCGAAACGGCGCCGCGGAAGCCGGCCCGGTTCAACTCGACGAACAACTCCTCGGTCGAGGTGGCGTCGCGGGCGGTGCCCGCCGTGACGAAGTTCCAGCCGTTGTGCTTGTCGCCCATCGGCTGGTGACCGCCCAGCAGGCCGTTGCGGCTATAACCGCGGATCACCTGCACTCCCTTGATGTGGGCGCAGTGGATTCGGTCGCCGTAAGCGCGGATGAAATCGACTCCCCGGACGCCTTGCCATTCCATGTGCGAACCATCGAAGTTGAAGCCCGCCGCCTTGGCGAAGCCGGCGCCGTCAACCGCCGCCAAGTATTGGCCGGCGCTGGTGATGTCGCCCATGGCGCGCTCGCTGGGGTGGCATTCGAGATCGAACGTGGTGCCGTATTTCAAACAGGCCTGGAAGACGGGTGAGAACCGCTCGACAAGCAGGTCGAGGCTCACCTGGAACACGTCGGGAATCGCATGTCCGCCGATCGCCTTGGGCAGGGGCGGAAAGAGGAACCAATGGCTCCAGCAGTGGGCCGGCGAACCGACGAAGCCGGAGACCGGCACCGTGCGGTCTTGAAGTTGGCCAAGGAAATGAGCCAATCGCACGCTGTTGACCAGCGCCGTCGTCGCCTGGCGGCGGACGACCTCGCCGACGTGCGGCGGGACATGGAAGGGGTCGGTTCGAGGCGGCTGGTTGCCGGCCGCGCGCCATGCGGAATAGGCGTCCGCCGCTTCGCCGCCCAGAAACTGCACCGACTTGGCGCTGGGTTCGTCACCCAACGCCTGGCCTTGCAGGTGCGCGGATACCGAAACGATTTCGAGCCCTCGCTGTTTGGCCTTGGCCACGCGCTCGTGAGCATAGGCCTTCGCGCCGCCGTCGTCGTCGCAGCGGGCCAGCTCCAATTCCCAACTCGCTTCCTCCCAACCGTCGAATCCGGCTTGCCCGATCCAGTCGAGCCATGGGTCTTCCGGCACGTTGCCGAACTGTCCGCGGACTAAACCGATTTGGTGGTACGAATGCTTGCCGCGGCGGTGCTCGTTTGTTTGATGGTGGCCCACGATGGCGTTCTCCCTGGCGACGATGCTGGACCTCGGTTCGTTGAATATCTTAGGACATGCGCGGCAAAAATCCAGTGGGTCCGGCGCTGTTTTGGACGTAGAGTTGAGAAAGACCGCTTTCCTGATTCATGCGAGCTCGCGCGACGTGGCCGATGTCACCGAAATCAACGACCTGGATGAACTGGCCGGCTACCGGCCGCATTGGAGGTCGCTGCTGACCAACACCCATCGGGCGTCGTTCTTTCACACGCTCGATTGGCTCGAGGCGTACTGGCGGCATTTCGGATCGGGCCAACGGCTACGGGTCTTGATCGTACGTAGCGAAGGACTGGTGCGGGGGATTGTCCCACTGGTCGTGAGGACCGAGCCGACACGTTTGGGCCGCGTGAGGGTTTTGACCTACCCGCTCGACTACTGGGGCATGTTCTACGGACCGATCGGGCCGCAACCGACCGCCGCGCTGTCGGCGGCGATGATCCACGTCGCCCAGACTCGCCGTGACTGGGATCTCATCGACCTGCGTTGGATCGATCGCGAGGGTTGCGATGCGCTCCGCGCCTTGAGCGACAGCCGTCTGGCGGGATGGCAGCCGCGCGAACGCGTCGGAGAACAAGGGGCGGTGATCGAACTGGGCGACTCGTGGGAGTCGTACTGGTCGTCGCGCGGACACCGCTGGCGCAACAACGTGGGCCGCTGCGAGCGGAAGCTGGCCGCCTTGGGCGAAGTCGCGTACATCCGTTACCGCCCAGTCGGCGCCGACTGCGACGACGACGAGCCGCGTTGGGATCTTTATTCGTCGTGCGAAACGATTGCCGGGCGTAGTTGGCAGGGTTCTTCAACGACCGGTACGACGTTGACACACGGGCCGGTGCGCGATTATCTGCGCGACGCTTTCGCCGCCGCCGCGCGCGCGGGGGGGGTCGATCTGAACCTGTTGCGCCTCGACGGCCGCGCGGTGGCCTTCGCCTATTGCTTTCACCTGCAAGGACACGTTTTTGGCCTGCGGATGGGCTATGATTCGAGCGTCACCGACGTAGGCGCCGGCACGGTGCTGATGCGGCGAATGGTCGAAGACAGCTTCGCGCGCGGCGACAGGATTTTCGACCTCGGGCCGGGCTACCTGGAGTGCAAACGGCCGTGGCTCACATCCATCGCCACGAGCTACCGCTGCCGGCAGTACTCCGGCGCCAGCCCGCGAGCACAGGCGTTGCGGCTCAAGGACTGCCTTTTCTTGTTCCCACGCTCCGCGTGGGAACACATCTTCGGCCGCTCCGCGGCCCCGCGACGCCCCAGCGCCGCTGGGCATCGGGGCGCGGAGCGTCCGCGGAAACATTCCCACGCGGAGCGTGGGAACGAGTTAACAGGGGGCTAACACCCCCCGCTCGCCTGGAACACATCTTCGGCCGCTCCGCGGCCCCGCGACGCCCCAGCGCCGCTGGGCATCGGGGCGCGGAGCGTCCGCGGAAACATTCCCACGCGGAGCGTGGGAACGAGTTAACAGGGGGCTAACGCCCCCCGCTCGCCTGGAACAGATCTTCGGCCGCTCCGCGGCCCCGCGACGCCCCAGCGCCGCTGGGCATCGGGGCGCGGAGCGTCCGCGGAAACATTCCCACGCGGAGCGTGGGAACGAGTTAACAGGGGGCTAACGCCCCCCGCTCGCCTGGAACAGATCTTCGGCCGCTCCGCGGCCCCGCGACGCTCAAGCGTCGCTGGGCATCGGGGCGCGGAGCGTCCGCGGAAACATTCCCACGCGGAGCGTGGGAACGAGTTAACAGGGGGCTAACGCCCCCCGCTCGCCTGGAACACATCTTCGGCCGCTCCGCAGCCCCGCGACGCTCACGCGTCGCTGGGCATCGGGGCGCGGAGCGTCCGCGGAAACATTCCCACGCGGAGCGTGGGAACGAGTTAACAGGGGGCTAACGCCCCCCGCTCGCCTGGAACAGATCTTCGGCCGCTCCGCGGCCCCGCGACGCTCAAGCGTCGCTGGGCATCGGGGCGCGGAGCGTCCGCGGAAACATTCCCACGCGGAGCGTGGGAACGAGTTAACAGGGGGCTAACGCCCCCCGCTCGCCTGGAACACATCTTCGGCCGCTCCGCAGCCCCGCGACGCTCACGCGTCGCTGGGCATCGGGGCGCGGAGCGTCCGCGGAAACATTCCCACGCGGAGCGTGGGAACGAGTTAACAGGGGGCTAACGCCCCCCGCTCGCCTGGAACACATCTTCGGCCGCTCCGCGGCCCCGCGACGCTCAAGCGTCGCTGGGCATCGGGGCGCGGAGCGTCCGCGGAAACATTCCCACGCGGAGCGTGGGAACGAGTTAACAGGGGGTTGACGCCCCCCGCTCGCCTGGAACACATCTTCGGCCGCTCCGCGGCCCCGCGACGCCCCAGCGCCGCTGGGTATGGGCATGATCGCCTTAGCCCGAAGCTTCCCCTCGCTCATCTGACGCCCAAGGAGTGCCTGCTGTGGGCGGTCCTTGGACGCCAGGAGCAAAGGGCGCCGTCCCCCCTAGCCCGGCCGGCTTGTCCGGCCGGAACTCGACAAAACTCGCAATTCTAAGGTTCGTCGTCGCCAGGAGCCGGTCCTGGTCCCGGCCCCGGCCCCGGCCCTTCTTCCGGCTCGACCACAGGCGGTCCCTGCGGGCCGGCGTCGCCACGCAACCGCTCTAACTTGGCGGCCTTCATCGCCGCAGCCTCGCGAGAAAGCTTGAATTCAGGCCCAGGGGCGAAGTATTGCACATCGTCCGTTTGCCAATAGGGGCTGGGCAGCGTCTGGCCGCCGATGTCCACTTGGCAGCCCGTGGCGCCCAAGAGCGCCAGCGTTCCCAGACCACCCAGCAACCGTCGCCGGGGATGACGCCGACCTTTCGACTTCCTCATCGCAAGTCTCCACTGGGCCGCATAATCCGGGCCGAAAAATCGGTGCGATTCGTAACCACGGCAAAATTGACAGGCTCGTTATCGTCAATTCGGATGGCGGAGTTTGAGGCATTTTCGGAAAACTTGGCGGAATTGACCTAATTTCCCCTGGTCCCGGCCGGTCGGCCGCTAGAATTAACAACAGCCCGGATTATTCATGGTCCAACACGAACCCGCAGCGCAAGCAAGGTCCAGCGTTGAACTAACCTTGCTTGCGCTGCGGGTTAGTGTGACAGCAGTCTGCGCTCGTTCCCCAGGGACCATGAATCATCGGGGCTAGCCTTTGGGTCGTTGAATTGCTTTGCCAAGCGGCAAGCCATTCGATATGCTGATAGGTACGTACCGAACCGGAGAAGTCGCCATGTTCACTTCCGTCGCGGTCATGCTGCGAACTCGTGGGGCGGTGTCGCGCCGTGCAAGCCGCCCGCGCGCTCCCTCGTGGCCAGGGCTGCTGGCAGTCCTGGTCGGGGCACTGGCGTTTTGGACAGCGGCGTTGGGCACCGGCGTCCGAGCTTTCGGCCAAAATCAGGCCTTTCCGCCGCCCGGGTATTTTGCCGTGCATTCGGTCTTTCACTCCGGCGACTATGTCGCCGCCATGCAGGGCTACGGACTCCAGGCCCAAGGGTCGATCACCAACGGCCTGACGCTGCAAAAGTGGATCGACTCGATCTGCTACCAGACGATGTTGGGCGAGTGCCAATACCAACTCGGGAATCTCGACCTGGCGTTGGCGCATTACAACGCCGCGGTGCTGCTCTACCTGGCCAGCCCGAATTGGCTGCAGCAAGTCATGTTTCCACCGGCCGGCGTTCAGCCGGCCAACGCCGGACAGTTGACCGCGACGCCCTGGCACCCAACGCCGCGCAAGGCGGTGGTCGGCGCGTTTCCAGCCTACGTTTCGATCATGCAAGGGATGATCAACTTCAACGCCGTCATGGTGCAGATCAATGCTCAGGAAATCGTGCGCTGCACATGCCTTGCGATCCGCCGCCGTCGCGAGTTGCTCGGCGCGGCGGCGCCGCACGACGTCCTGTCGGCCGAGTTGGTGGTGAAGCTGGCGCCCCGTCCGGCGCTGCCGAACCATTGGTCGCAGGCCTGGGTCGACGCGGAACTGGGAATGGCCTACGCCTCCGTCGGCAAGGACAAACAAGCGCGACAGGCCCTGCAGCGCGCCGAACTGGTGCTCGGCGTGTTCGATCATCCCCTCAGCGGCATGGTGCTGCTGGAACTCGGGCGACTCTCGCTGAAAGCCGGCGATTTCGCCGCGGCCGACGTCTGTTTTTATGACGCGACCTACGCGGCCGCCCAGTTCGGCGACTTCGGCGTGATGGAAGAAGCGTTCCGCCTCGGCTCGATGTCGCACATGATGGGTAGCCGGCCCGGCAGCTACCTGCCGCTCTTGCCGGCGGCGGTTTGGGCCAGAGCCCAAGGCGCGATGCACTTGCAAGCGTCGCTTTTCATTTGCGACGCCGAACACCAATGCTCGCTCGATAATCCGCTCCTGGCGTCGACGGATCTGGCGCAAGCCGGCGTGGCGATGCTGCGCAGCGACATGCCCGCCAGCAGGCTGGGCTCCCGCTTCAGCTACATCCAGGCGTTGACGTCGTTTCAGTTGGGAAACCTGGACGCCGGCGAAGCCTCCCTGGCGTTGGCGATGGGCTTCCAAATGCGCGGTTCGCTTTGGCTGTACCACATGCGCGTGGCCGACAACCTGTGGCGCGAGCACATCGTCACCGACCGGGGCGCGATCGACCTGTTCCAATACGTGCTCCGCGAGCCGTTGCCGATCGACTGGGGCACCGATCCACTCGAATGTCTCTCGTCGTTGGTCGTGCCGCACGCGCCGATGATCGAGCATTGGTTCGAGGCCACGCTCAAGATGTCCAAGGAACACGAGCGCGCGCTGGAGATTTCCGACCGCGTCCGCAAGCACCGTTTCCTGCTCACCCAGGAGTGGGGCGGCCGGCTGCTCAACCTGCGCTGGGTGTTGGAAGGGCCGCCGGAAGCGCTCGGCCAAGAGGCCTTGCTCCGGCGGCAGACCTTGTTGACTCGCTACCCCGCCTACGACTTGTTGTCGAAGCAGGCCCGCAAGCTCCGCGCCCAACTGCAGCAGATGCCGCTGGTGCCCGACGACCCGGAGGTTGCGAAGCAACAGAAGGCGATGCTCGCCGAGTTGACCGAGGTCAGTATCAACCAGGAGAAGGTATTGCGGGTGATCGGCCTGAAACGCGAGCCGTGCGAATTGGTGTTTCCGCCGCTGCGAACCACCGACCAGGTGCGCGAGCAACTGGCCGACGGCGAGGCGATGTTGGCGTTCTTCTTGACCAGCAAACCCGCCCTGTATGCCTTCCTGATGACCAACGAAAAATACGCCTATTGGGACGTCAAGGTTCCGAGGAAGTTTCCCGAGCAGGTGGCGGCGCTGCTGCAAGACTGGGGCAATTTCAACCAGAACAAGGACATGGACGCGAAGGATCTCGCCAACGAAGATTGGAAGGCGCGCGGCAAGGCGATCCTCGATGTGCTGATGAAAGACTCGTCGGTCGACCTGGCCGGAGGGTTCGACGAGCTGGTGATCGTGCCCGACGGAATCTTGTGGTATCTGCCGTTCGAGGCCCTTCAATACTCCGACGGCGAGGGCACGAAGCCGCTCATGCCCAAGTTGCGGATTCGCTATGCGCCGACGATCGGCCTGGGCGTGGGCGCGCCGCGGCCGAGGCGCCAAGACGGCAACACCGCCGTGGTCGTCGGCAAGCTCTATCCGCGCGACGGAACCGAAGTGGCCGAGGCCGAGTTCGACAAACTCGCGCGCGTCACCTCGGGGGCGGCGGCGATCACCGCGCCCTTGCCGGCGCCGCCCGCCGTGTACGCCACGCTTTTCGACCGGCTGGTCGTGCTCAACGACGTGCAGCAACCCGAAGGGGGCGGCCCCTACGACTGGGCGCCCGTGATGATCAACCGGGCCACGCCGGGTAGCTCGCTTTCGAACTGGTTCCGTTTTCCCTGGGGCGGTCCGGACCAGATCATCCTGCCTGGCTTCCACACGCCGGCGGAGCGCGCCATGAAGAACATCGGCGGCCCGTCGGGCGACGACCTGTTTCTGTCGATTTGCGGTTTGATGTCGACGGGCGCGCGAACGGTGCTCATCAGCCGCTGGCGAACGGGCGGGCAAACGAGCTTCAACCTGGTGCGCGAATTCGTGCAGGAGTTGCCGCACTCGACGGCGGCCGAGGCTTGGCAGCGTAGCGTACTTTTGGCTGAAAGTTCCGAGATCGACCCCGACGCCGAGCCGCGGGTCAAGCTTCGAGCGAACGAACCGCCGCCCAAGGCGGACAATCCATTTTTCTGGGCGGGCTACCTTTTGGCCGACACCGGCTCTTCGCCGCACGACCCGCCGCCCGCGGCGGACGACGTGATCGTGAAAAATGACAAGCCCGCGAAGAATCTGGACGGACAACCCGCGGCGCCGCAACCCAAGGTGGGAAAACCCGCGGCGGAACGACCGGAAGACGATGCGGAAGACGAACCGCCGGCGAAAGGACGCGTGAAGGGGCAACCGGTTCGGCAGGCCAAGCCGTTCCAACGCGGCAAACCGGCCGCCATGCCGGATGAAGACGACGCGATGGACGACGACGACGCGATGGACGACGGGATGGACGACGAGGCCGCGCCGCGCGCCCCGCTGACGGACCGCGGTCCCGCCGGCAGGCCACGGCCGAAGCCGCCCCAGCGCGGCCGGAAACCGGCTGCCGCCGATCCGGACGGCGACGCTCCGGCCGGTATGCAAGGCAATGACCGGCCGTCGAACTCTCCGCCGGCGCGAGGGAGCAAGGTGAAGAAGGGTCGGCAAAAGCCGGCCAAGAAAGCGCCGATGCCGCGCGTCAAGCGAAAGCCGCGGAACGCGCCCACGCCGCCCCCCGAAGCGGAAGCGGACTTCGGCGGCACGCGCTGATAGATTGACTCCCTGCCTTCCACCGCGTACAACTAATCCTGCACGCGGCCAAGAATGAGACATTGACGGTGGCTGGGGCAGAGCGTAAGCGATGCCCCAGTCGCTATGAAGCCGGGGCATCGCTTACGCTCTGCCACCAGCCACCATCGTGACAAAATGTCTCATTCTTGGCCGCGTGCAGTATAGGTGATCGAACGTGCCGGACGCGGGGCCGATGAGAGGCCCCCGCAATGGGGACCTGTGAACCTGGTCAGGGGAGAAATCCAGCAGCCATAAGCAGTCAGCCCTTTGTGCGGTGGGTCTCTCATCGGCAACCGCTTCCGGCGCCATGCCGCGGTGAAAAGCCCCCCATGCCAGAGCCTAGCCTCCAGAGTGCCTTGCCCGTCGCCTCGCCGGCGCGGCCGGGCGAGTACATCGTCGTGGCGCGGCGCTACCGGCCGCAAACCTTCGCCGAACTGGTCGGCCAGGAACATGTGGCGCAGGCCTTGGAAGGGGCGATCAACTCGCAACGCGTCGGGCACGCCTACCTGTTCACCGGCGCCCGAGGCGTGGGCAAGACCTCGGCGGCCCGAATTCTCGCCAAGGCCCTGAACTGCGTTCAAGGCCCCACGCCAACCCCCTGCAATCAGTGCGATATTTGCCAGGCCATCAGTTCCGGCGACGACGTCGACGTGCTGGAAATCGACGGCGCCAGCAACCGCGGCATCGACGAAATGCGCGAACTGCGGCAGAACGTCAACGTGCGCCCCAGCCGGGCCCGCTTCAAGATCTACATCATCGACGAAGTCCACATGCTCACGAAGGAGGCTTTCAACGCGCTGTTGAAAACGCTCGAAGAGCCTCCCGAGCATGTGAAGTTCATTTTTTGCACGACCGAGCCGGAGAAGATCCCGACGACGATCCTCTCGCGCTGCCAGCCTTTCCAATTCGCCGGTATCGAACTCGCTTCGATCGCGGCGCGGCTGCGGCAAATCGTCGAGGCCGAGGGAGTCGAGGCCGAGCCGCCGGCGCTCAACGCGCTGGCTCGCCGCGCGGCCGGATCGATGCGCGACAGCCAGTCGCTGTTGGAGCAGTTGCTCTCGTTCAGCGGCCAACGGATCACGCTGGCCGACGTGCAGGCGATGCTGGGCACCGCCGGCGACCGGCGCTTGAGCCTGCTGGCGGGACACCTGGTCGAGCGTGACGCGGCCGCCGCCCTGTCGGAACTCGACACGGCGCTGGCCGAAGGGGTCGACATCGGGCCGCTCCTCGACCAGTTGCTGGGCTATTTCCGCGACCTGATGGTGGCCGCAGTGGGTTGCCCGGCTTCGTCGCTGCTTTACGCGTCGCCCAGCGAACAAGAGGCCGTGTTGGCGGCGGGCGGTAAGCTCGGGCTGGAGACGGTGCTGGCGATCATGCAGATTCTCGACCAGACGATTGCACGGCTGCGTTACAGCAGTCACGGCCGCATTCTGGCCGAGTTGGCCCTGGTACGCATCTGCAAAATGGCCGATTTGGAACAACTGGCCGAGTTGGTGGGCCAGCTTCGCGACGGCGCCGCGCTCGCCGCCCGGTCGCCCACAACCGCGGTTGGCACACTGGCAGTTCGCCCTGAAACGCCGGCGGCGCGCCCGGACACACTGGCAGCCCGCCCCGAGGCTTCGATGCCGCCAAAAAAAAAATCCGATAGCCCGGTCAACGTGAAGGAAATGCCGGCCCCGCCGCCGTGCGAACCGCGGCAAGGCACCCCTTTGACCACCGAAAGCCTGGACCAGGTTTGGGGCCAGGCCCTGACGCAGCTTTCAGGAATGTTCGCCGACTCCTTGCGGCACAACGAGCGAATAGCAATTTCCGCGCCAAACAGGGTGGCCGTTGCCTTCCCAGCGCGGTATACTTCTTGCAAGACGTTCTGCGAACGGGCGGAGCAACGGTTCAAATTGGAAAAGGCCCTGGAAACGATCTGCGGCCAAAAGGTGCGTGTCGAGTTCACCGTGCTCAACGACGTACCGGCCGACGGTGGCGCCGCCCCGGTGGCCAAACCAAAGTTCGCTACCGTTCGTGATCGTCTGAATGAGAAAGCGGAACACCCGTTGGTGCGGCGGACGGTGGAGTTGTTCGCAGCCCGGCCGGTCAAGGTGGAAGAACCCGAAACATAAACCATCTTCAAGCTGGAGTTTAACGTGTTGGGAGCACTGGGAAATTTGGGTTCGCTTTTCAAGCAGGCCAAGCAGCTTGAGGGCAAGCTGGCTGGAATGACCGACGATTTGCGGAGCCGCCGGGCGACGGGCGCGGCCGGTGGAGGGCTTGTTGAGGTCGAGGTCAACGGGCTGGAGGAAGTCTTGCAATGCCGGATCGACCCCGGCCTGTTCGCCCAGGGCGATCGCGAACTCATGGAAGACCTGGTGTGCGCGGCGGTCAACCTGGCGTTGGAGAAGGCCAAGCAGCTTCATGCCGAGGCCATGCGCTCGGTGGCCGGCGGGATTTCGCTGCCTGGGCTGGATGAAGCGTTGGCGAAACTCACCGGCGGAGGTTCTTCGCCGGGTGGACCCGCCGCGGTGGAATGACATCGGTAGGGAACGCCCTCCGTGGCGTTCTGCGAAGCGGGCACGACGTCTGCTCACGGGACATGGAACGCCACGGAGGGCGTTCCCTGCAGAATCGGGCTGGGGTGCCGTTCCTGGCCTTGAAACGGATCGTTGAAAAGAAACCGGCCTTGTTACAGGAACCCCAAACGAGTGGCCTTGCTCACGGAATCGGTGACCCGGCTGGTGGAGGAATTCGCACGGCTGCCTGGCATCGGCAAGAAGTCGGCCGAGCGGCTGGCGTACCATGTGTTGCGCGTGCCTAAGACGGAGGCACTGGCTCTGGCCGACGCGATCCGCGACGTGAAGGAGAACGTCCGCTATTGCAAGGTGTGCTACAATTTAGCGGAGGGTGAGGAATGTGCGATCTGCCGCGACCCGAAACGCGACCGTGGACTATTGTGCGTGGTCGAGCAACCCCGCGATCTGATGGCGCTGGAGCAGGCCGGCACCTACCGCGGACTTTACCACGTCCTTTTGGGGCGGATCGCGCCCTTGGAGGGGATCGGGCCCGACCAGCTTTCGATCGAGGCCCTGCTGGCACGCGTTCGCGACGGGACTGTTCGCGAGCTGATCATGGGCACCAATCCGACGCTGGAAGGCGACGGCACGGCGCTGTTCATCGCCAATCAGTTGCAGGACGCGTTGGCCGTGGGTGGCGGGGCGGTGGCCATCACCCGGCTGGCGCGGGGCATCACGACAGGCAGCGTGCTGGAGTTCGCCAACAAGGAAATCCTGGCCGACGCCCTGGCGGGGCGTCAGAAGTTTTGACCCATACCAAGGATACGGACCTGACCAAGCCATGCGTCTCTCGTTTGGACAAGAACTGAAGCTCGTTCAGCAGCAGAAGCTGGCGCCGCGGATGATCCAGTCGATGGAGATCCTGCAGTTGCCGCTGTTGGCGCTGGAAGAACGCATCGAACAGGAAATCCAGGAGAACCCCTGCCTGGAAAAGGTGGAAAACGATCCGGACCTGCCCGACGAGGAGGTCGAACACGAGAACCCCGACGCGCCGACGGCCGAGGAAAAGGAACTGGTTGTCGACGGGACGAAGGACAACACCGACGACTTCGAGCGGCTGATGAACCTCGACGAGGATTGGCCTGACGCGTTCGAGGACCGCCCGCGGATGTCGAGCAGCCGCCTGGCCGAGGAGGGGAACCGAAAGCACGACGCCATGGCCAACATGGTCTCGCGCCCGCAGTCGCTGCAAGACTACCTGCGCGACCAGCTCAGTTGGTTCGACCTCGACGAGGCCACACGGCAGATGGCCGAACGAGTCATTTACAGCCTCGACGCCAACGGCTATTTGCCGGGCCGGCTGGAGGACTTGATCGACGCCACGGCCGGCGCCGACGGACTCGCGCTGGCGCGGCGCGCTTTGGTCGTCGTGCAAAAGCTCGACCCGGCCGGCGTGGGCGCGCGCGATCCGAAGGAATGCCTGTTGCTGCAACTCATGCCCGGCATGCACTGCTACGAACAGATGCGCACCTTGATCTCCTCCCACCTCGAAGATCTGGAGCACAACCGGTTGCCGCTGATCGAGCGAAAAACCGGCTATTCGATGGATTTGATCCAGGAAACGCTGGCGGAGCTTCGCAAGTTGAGCCCTCATCCCGGCGCCATGTTCGGCGACGTCCATGCCCCCACCATCACCCCCGATGTGTTCCTGGAAATGACCGACGATGGGAAGTACAAGGTGGTGCTCGAGGACGGCCGCACCCCGACGTTGTTCATCAGCCCCTACTACCGCAAGCTGCTGATGCAGGGCAACGCGACCGAGGCCGAGAAGGAATGGATCAAGCGCAAGATCAACTCGGCCCAGTGGCTGATCGAGTCGATCGAGCAGCGGCGCAACACGCTGACCCGCGTGGCGCAGGCGATCGTCGACCACCAGACCGAGTTTTTGAACCAGGGTCCCGAGTACATCGAGCCCTTGAAGATGCAACAGATCGCTGACAAGGTGGGGGTGCATGTGACGACGGTCAGCCGCGCGGTGGACGACAAGTGGATCCAGACGTCGCGGGGGATTTTCCCGCTCAAGCGGTTCTTCGGCGGGGGCACGAAAAGCGCCGACGGCGAGGAGGTGGCCTGGGACGCCGTGCGGCTGAAGTTGCAGGAAATCGTCGATCACGAGGACAAGCAATGTCCGTACAGCGACGACGACCTGGTTCACCAACTCGACAAACACGGGCTGACCGTCGCACGGCGGACGGTGACCAAGTACCGCAAGGCGATGGACATTCCCAGTTCGCGTCAGCGGCGCGACTGGACCTTGGGCGACGGGAAGAAGCCATCGACGTAGGGTGGGCACCGTCCACAGTTCGTAGGGTGGGCACCGTCCACAGTTCGTAGGGTGGGCACCGCCCACAGTTCGTAGGGCAACGCAGAGAGCCGGAACCGAGCTTGTCTTGAGTTGGGGTCACGGAGTTTGTGGGTGAAAATCCACCCGTCCCCGGACGCCATCGGGGGGCGGGACCAGAAACAAGCGGCAGGCGCGGCGCTTCCTGAAGGGCTGGCGTCAGCTCGCCGAGGCTTCTGAAATTCGCATGCTCATCAACTTCGCCAAGACGCTCCGTCTGCACCAAGAAGGCATCCTCAACTACTACTCCTATCGCATCTCCACCGGCCCCTGGAAGGCACGAACAACAAGATCAAAACCATGAGATGCGCGATGCGGGGGAAGAAGTCTTAACGCGTCTAAAGCCGGGCAATCCGAGCCTTGAAGCGGGTCGTCGCTTTAGAAGCGGAACTCCAAGCCCACATTCAAGCCCTGGGCCCAGTAGCTCGACGCGTGGAATTGATAGCCAGGCTGGTTGGGGCCGGCCGCGCCGTAGCCCACGTCGGAAGGCACGAGGTTCGGGCTGGCAACGCGGTTGACCTGGTTTCCAGGCCGCAGCACGTTGCTCAAGTAGAGAAACGAATAGCCCACCCGCACCATCATCCGCGGCGTGACCATGAAGCCCAGGGTGAAGTTGGCCTCGGGAGCCACCGCGAAGGGGCTGCGATAATAGTTGCCGATGTTGGCCGTGGTGGCCAACACGCCCCCCGGCAGGACCGCCGCGGTCCCGAAGGAATTGTACAACGTGGTGGCGCCCTGGACGATGGTCCGTTCCTGGTTCGTGCCCAACGACATCTTGGCCGCCGCGTTGATCACCCATCGCCCCGATGACCAGGTCAACCGCGCGCCCAGCAGTCCTCCGTAGAAGTTGTTGGTGGCGCGGAAGCGGTCGAAATCCGCAAGGCTCTCGTCCGGGGAAATCGGCTGACCAGCAAACGTCAAAGCACCGGTCGTCGCCCCGGACAGTTGATCCTGGACTTCCAGCGATTCGCTGAGGTTCAAATAGCGGAAGCCGAGCATTCCACCCAGGCGAAGCTGATCGGATTGAACGAAATTCCACAAGCCGTTGATTTCCCAACCTTGCAGTGCGCTCGAATTGAACACGTTGATGCCACCCGCGACGTTGCCGGGAAGCGAATCGACGTAGGCGCCTTCGTTCCCGGTTTGGGCGTTGACCACGGGCCGAGCGATCAGGGGATTTCCGAAGCCGTCGGAAAAGGCCGAGAAGCCGGAGAATTGCCTTCCCAGCAAGAAGTATTCTCCCTCGATGGCAAACGTCTGGTCCGGGTCCAGCCAGAATCCGGATTGCAATCGCAAGCCGGTGAAGGCGCCGAAGTTGACGCTATCGCCTCCGTAGATGGTTTGCGTACCCGGTTGTCCCAGCGCTCCGGGAACCGCGTCGTTGGGCGAACCCAAGGTGGCCAGCGGCGACGGCATGGGGCCGGCTTTGGTCCACCAAAGCAACACCTCCGTGCGAAACCAGAAGCGAGTCGGAACCTGAAACGGTGACGGCAAGGGCCGCGGTTGCGCCGGTGGCGCCCATACGGGTGGGGACCAGACCGGTTGCGGCGTCCAGACCGGTTGCTGCGCCGTCAGCGGCGGTTGCAATAAACCAGGCGGCTGTATGACCCCAGTCGGCTGCGCGCCCAGAGGCGGCTGCGAGGTCTGTGGCAACTGTGGATCAGGTGGAGGAAAGGCGGCGCCCTCCGACGGCTCAGACGCCATGCCGTTGGTTGAATGGGTAAACTGCGGCGATTGCCCGAAAGCGTGGCCACCGGCCAGAAACACCCACGCGAACAGTAAGAAACCTTTGGGTAAATTGAGCAATCTGGCTAGCACGGGGAAACACTCCCAAACGGCAGTTCCCGGTGGCTGGGGCAGAGCCTAAGCGATGCCCCGGTCGCTATCGAGCCGGGGCATCGCTTAGGCTCTGCCACCAGCCACCGCTTTCTCGTGGTCGTTATCTAGCCGGGGCATCGCTTAGGCTCTGCCACCAGCCACCGCTTTCTCGTGGCAAAATGTCTCATTGTCGGCCGCGTGAAGTATATACCGCAAACCCGCGCGTGGTTCTACGTGAAAGCGGTGTGTCTCTTGCGAAAACCTGCGAATTTTATTACAACCGCCCACTTCAAGGCTGAATATCACGCGAGGGAATGGATTCCCATGGACAGACGCTCCTTCATCTCGACGGGCATGGCGACCATCGCCGGTTGCCTCTGCGGCGGTTGCCGCGGCAATCAATACGCCAAAGTCATGCACCCCGGCGAGAAAGAAATGGTGGGCAGCCACCAGGCCGGCGGCGAAACCTACAAGCCATTGGTCGACGAGGCGGTGTCGAAACTGCTGGGCCGCCACGCGGCCGAGCGACAGGCCGGACCCCAGGGACTGCCTCCGCCACCCTTGCACATTTGCTTCGTGGCGGTCGAGAACAAGAGCGCCGAGGAAATCGGCGATTTCAAAGACCAACTCTACGAGCAGATCGACTCGCGCATTCTCGAAAGCCAGGTCTTTCAGCCCGTCAGCAAGCGCTTCGTCGATGCCGGCCTGCTGCAAACCCGCCTGCGGCCCGATCTGCTGATGGTCCCCGAAAACATGCGGATCTTCGCCGCCACGATGGAACAGCAGGGCCAGCCATTCGACTACTTGCTGTATGCCACCATCACCTCCGGCACGACCCGCGAGAACAAAGACTACCAACGCGACTATTTGTTGACGATGGAATTGGTCAACATCCACAACGGACAATACGACAAGCAATCGGCCGCCTTGAGCAAGGCGTACTACCACCGGCGCATCGGCCGGCTGGGAAGCATGGCGCGGTGAAGGATGAAGATCGTTCCTCTGCTCGCGTTGTCCCTGCTCGTCGGCTGCAAGACCCACGAGCAGAGGCTGCTCACCATTCGCGACGGTTTTTACTCGGGCGATTTGCAACAGGCCGCCGCGGCGCTCGATGAGGGAATCCAGCGCGACCGCCGCGACCGTGAAGTGCTGTCGCTCGAGCGGTCGATCATCGAACTGGCCGACGGAAATCCCAAGGGCTGCGAGCAGACCCTGCGGCAGGTGCGCGATCGTTTTGATTACCTCGAACAGGCCAGCCTGGGCGAAACGGTCCTGGCCACGCTCACTGACGACACGCGCAAGTCGTACGCCGGCGAAGATTATGAAAAGGTGCTGATCCGCGCTTTTCTGTCGCTGTCGAACCTGCTGGCCGACGGACAGGACGCGGCGGCCTACGCGCTGCAAGTGGCCGACAAGCAGCGGCAAATCATCGAAGCCGCCGACGATGGCCAAAACGGCGCGGGCCAGGACGGCGCCAACTTCAAGCTGGCCTACAAGCAGGTGGCCCTGGGGCCGTACCTCCACGGCCTGATCCGCGAGCAGACGCACTCCAACTACGACGATGCGGCCCGCGCCAGCGCGATGGTCGTGAGCTGGCAACCGGAATTTCCCTACGGCCCGGCGGACCTCGACCGCGCCCGGCACGGCCGCCACTCGTCGCGGGGCAACGGGGTGCTCTACGTCTTCACGCTGGTCGGGCGGGGACCGTACAAGGAAGAGACGGTCGAGTTGCCCACCACGGTGTCGCTCTTGATCGCCGACCGCATCCTGAGCGCCACCAACCGCTATAGTCTGCCGCCGACGATCGCTCCCGTGAAGGTTCCCAAGATGGTCGTCCCGCCGAACACGATCGCGCGCGTCGGTGTATTGGTCGATCAACGCTCCGCGGGCACGACCGAGACGATCACGGACGTGGGACGGATGGCGGTCGAGCAGCACGAGGCGGTCTACCCGCGGATCGTCGCCAACGCGGTCGCGCGGCGGGTGGTGAAGAAGGGAATCGTGCTGGGGGCCAAGGAAGCCCTGGGCGCCAACCAGGGCACCTTGACCAGCATCGCCCTGGACGTGGCGGGCATCGCCTGGGAAGGCACCGAGGCCGCCGATACGCGTTGTTGGGGACTCTTGCCCGACAAAATTCAAGTGCTGCGATTGGAGTTGCCCGCCGGAAGCCACCAGATCGATCTCGAGCCACTCGGCCAGTACGGCGCCAGTGGCCCGATCGAGCGGCGAGCCGTCACCATTCTCGATGGCCGCAACACCTACTTGTTGGCCAATTTTCCCGACGGCCGGCTCGTGGGGAAGATCCTGACGAACCAGCCGTGACTGGACGCGCCCTTTGCGGACGGTATACTCAATGAAAGGGAGATCTGGTAGTGGCTCGCGGATAGCGTTCGACATGAACGATCATCCAAACAAGCATGTTCGGGATGCCGTAAATTACGCCGTCGTAAACTCCATGAAGAATCACGAATTTGATGTCGTCTTGAAGGACGTGGCGGAAGTGACGGATGATCAGGCGGATGCCTTGTTTGCGGCAGGCTGCGTCGATGGAACTCCGGCTTGTTCGAACGGTATGACCTGGATTCATTTCGACCGCGAATCATCTTCACTCGAAGATGCGATTCGCTTGGCCGTCGTCCAAGTTCAAGCCGCCGGCTTCAGGGTGTCCAAGATCGAACTCGACGCCGTGTCCGCTGTGTCCCAAGGAGCCGTGTGAGGCAGACTAAGAGCCTATCCGAAAACCGCTCGGCAGGCGGGACAAATGGGCAAATGACGCAGGCGGCGCGTGGGCGCCACAACACTTTGGGATTGGCACGAAAGCGATAAATCCCCGCCGTTTCAGCGGCGGAATGCCTGTTCTCGGAGGGCCGCCGTCGCGGGCTCCGAAAAAACTGGCAAAACCGTACATTTACCCGACGAAAGCTTCGGCGCGAGCGGCACAGATGGGCGTTGCGGGCGAAGAAGTCTTAACGCGTCCAAAGCCGGGCAATCCGCCGAGACGGATTTCCTTGTCGGTACAGGTACGGTTTTGCCAGTTTTTTCTTGGGCATTTTCGGCTGCGTGCAGTATAAACCCCAATGAGGCCCGTTCCATGCGACCCATCAGCAAGATCAGCCCCGAGTGGTGGGACTACACCACGCTCGACCGCGAGATTCTCGACGCCGCGGCGAGGCTTTCCGCCGACGACCTGCTCGCGCTGGCGCGGCCCGGTTTTGAAATCAAGTTCTACGAAACCGTGCAGGATTTCTATCTCGCCGAGGCCCTGGAATACATCACCGCCTGGCGGCAGGCCACGCCCCAGCGACCGGCCGGCATCTGCGGGCCCATCGGTCCCACGGAGCAATTGCCGCTGGTCGCCCGGCTGGTCAACGAACTCGAGCTCGATCTCCGCCACGCGCATTTCTGGGGCATGGACGAATGGGTCGTCGACGGCCGCGAAGCGCCCGAGGACTTCGCGTTGAGTTTCGCGCGGGCCGACCTGGAGCTGTGCTTCCATCGCATCCGGCCCGAGTTGCGGATGCCGCGGGAGAACCTCCATTTCCCCAAAGCGGACCCGAGGGAGTACATCGAGAGCTACCGTCAGGCGCGCTGCGTCGTCATGCAGGGCGGACAGGGGGAGGTGAAGCATTGGGCGTTCAACGACCCGCCCAAGCGCGAAGGAAAGTACCGCGATCAGCCGCCCAGCCCGGCCGAGTACCGCAAGCTCTCGACGCGCGTGGTCGACCTGCACCCCATGACGATCATCCAGAACGCGCGGACCTCGGGCGGAGGGGTGGTCACGAACGTGCCGACGCAGGCGATCTCCGTCGGCCCTCTCGAAACCTGGCAGGCCGAGAAGGTCTCGATCTGGCACGCCGGCTGCCACGACAACGCCTTCGGCATGCGACTCACGACGTGGATGATTTCAAAGCGGATTCCCGATTCGGCGGTGCCCATGTCGCTGTTGGCCGAGCACCCCAACGTGCGGTTCAACTTCCTGCGCGGCGGCATCGGGAGCTGCGCGGCGGAAATGCATTGAACGGGGCCGTTAGGGTCGGCCGCGTGAAGCATAACGAAAAAACCCCGCCCGGAACTTGCGTTCCGGGCGGGGTGAAAGAACTTACTGAACCGCCACCAAGAGCTTAGTTGCGGACGACCAAGCTCCGGCTGACGTTCCGCTTTGAAGCCGAGGCATCGGGCATCGGGGCGGGAGGAGTCGGGGCGGCGTCGCCACCAGTGGCCGGGGCCGCGGCGTCACCATGTCCGCCGCAGCAGCCATTGCCGCCACCGCAGCAGCTATTGCCGCCGCCACAGCAGCTATTGCCGCCGCCACAGCAGCTATTGCCACCGCCACAGCAACTCGACTTGTGGCACTTGAAGAGCCGCGAGAACAAGCCGCAGCGCTTTTTCTTGCAGCAGGTGCCGCAGCCGGTGTTGCAGCCGGTGTTGCAGCCGGAGTTGCAGCTATCGCTGCAGGCCGGCTCGCAGCAGGCGTTCCCCTGATCGGCGCAGGCCGGTTCGCAGCCGGCGTTGCCCTGATCGCAGCAGGCCGGTTCGCAGGCCGGCTGGCAGCAGCTCGGCGCGCAGCACTTCTCAAACATGCCGCACAGGCGGCCGAACAACTTGCAACGCTTCTTGCAGCAGCTATTGCAGCTATTGCACGAACCGCAGCAGCCCGATTGGCCGCCGCAGGCCGGCTCGCAGGCCGGCTGGCAAGCCGGCTCGCAGCAGGTCGGTTCGCAGCAAGCCGCCCCCTGATCACAGCAGGTCGGCTCGCAGCATGAGGTTTCGCAGCACTGGGTCTCGCAGCAGCCATTACCCCGGCCCAACATCCGGTTGAGGAGGTCGAACCCGAAGCTCTGGCTACAGAGACCCATGCTAACAACGAGTGCTCCAACAAACATGTTCCATTTCATCGAGCAACGTCTCCTTTGCAGGGAACTGGGGCGGCGCGCTGGAACGCGACTAACAAGCACGTTTGGACGACACGTTTCGTTCAAGTTGGCGGGAGGGATCACTCCGTCAGTTGCTGGTTCTACCGTGACGGAGAACCGGTGGGTGGGTGTCGTTTGGCGCTTCTTGCCAGGTCGTACAGCGTGGGTCGTAGCCCACAGTTCACAAGGTTATGGCCCCAGGGCCGTCGAGCCATTCCTTGGCCCGAAAATGCCGAGTCGGCTTCCTGGTGCTCCCCTTACGTACCACGGTCGGCACGCATTCCTCGTTGAGGGACAACTACCGTATCGGCTTGCTTGCAAAGGGGCCTTGAGCACACGGAAGTATTTTTCGCCAAATGGTTTAAGACTCCTGGCGGGCAAACTTTTCCAGGTCCGTAAGGTGGTCAAACTTTGACGATCATCCGCGGCGCCGCGGGGCTTCGCCGGCCCTCGATCATGCCTTGTGGCGAGAACCCGCGGCGCAAGCTCGGGGGGGCCGTGGCGGCCCACGAAAGAGGAAGGATACTCGTGTGGGGACCATGAATAATCCAGACGAACGGCCATAGCGGCTTGCCTCAGCGCGAGGCTTTCGGTATCCTTAAGAAACACGACCCGCCCGCCCGCCCGCACCGGTTATCCGGCCCCACCGAGAGCTTGCCATGCGATTGAATTGCACCTGGTTGATGTTATGGAGTGCTTGGGGTTCGTTATTCTTGGGGGCGGCGTCCGCCAGGGCCGAGGCCGACCCCTTCGATTGGCCTGCCTGGCGCGGGCCGGAACAGAACGGCATTTCACGCGAGACCGGATTGGTTGACGAGTGGAGCCCGGATGGGAAGAACCTGCTCTGGAAGCGCCCCGAGCTGGCCACCCGCTCCACGCCGATCGTCATGAACGGCAAGCTCTATCTGCTGGCCAGCAACGAGCCGGGCACGCCGCGCGAAGGCGAAAAGGTGATCTGCGCCGACGCCCAATCGGGCGAAATCATCTGGGAAAACAAGTTCAACGTCTTCCTCACCGACGTGCCCAAGGAGCGGGTCGGCTGGTCGTGCGTGGCGGGCGATCCGGCGACGGGCCGCGTCTACGCGATGGGAGTCTGCGACTATTTTCAATGCATCGACGGCGAGACGGGCGAAACCCTCTGGTCGCATTCGCTTTCCGAAGAGTTCGGTTGCCTCAGCACGTACGGCGGCCGTACCAATACGCCGGTGATCTTCGAAGACCTGGTGATTATCAGCGCCGTCGTCATTGGCTGGGGCGAAATGGCGGTTCCCGCCCACCGCTTGTTGGCCTTCGATAAACTTTCCGGCGAGGTCGTCTGGTTCAACGGCACCAAGCTCCGCCCGATGGATACGACCTACAGCACGCCCTTCATCGCGGTGATCGGCGGCCGGCAGATGATGGTATTCGGCTCGGGCGACGGCGGCGTGTGGGCTTTCCAGCCGCGTACCGGGGTGCCGATTTGGTCGTGCCAGTTTTGCAACCGCGGCATCAACACCTCGCCCGTGGTCGAAGGCGACATGGTCTATATCGGCCATAGCGAGGAGAACCCCGCCGACACGGTGATGGGCGCCTTCGGCGCCATCAACGGCGCGACGCGCGCGGAAGCGGGGCCGTTGGGGATGGACATCACCAAGTCGGGTATGGCCTGGAAGCACAAAGAAGTGATGGTCGGCAAATGCTCGCCCGTGGTCGTCGATGGGCGCGTCTATGCCCTGGACGACGGCAACCTGCTCTACACCTTCGACGCCACCACAGGCAAGAAGTTGGGCAAGGCGGGCAGGCCGACGCGGCTGACCGGTACGATTGCGCGGGCCAGCCTGCTGTACGCCGACGGCAAGCTTTTTGCCTGCACCACCAGCGCTTGGCATGTGCTCGTGCCGACCGAAAAGGGCCTCGATCTCAAGAAGAAGGCCATGGTGCGCTTCCCACAAGGCGAGGAAATTCACGGCACGCCGATCGTATCGCACGGCAGAATTTACCTGCCAACGACCGAGAACATGTACTGCCTGGGGGGGCGCGAGGGCATCGAGCCGGCCGCGGTCGAGCGGCCCGAGAAACCCCAGGAGGCGCCGCGGCAAGCCGACGAGCCGGCCTTCGTACAGGTCGCGCCGGCCGAGGCGCTGATCGCAACGGGCGAAAGCATTCAGTACAAGGCGCGCGTCTTCAACGCCGCCGGGCAGTTGATCGGCGACGCGGCCGACCCCAGCTTCGACGTCAGCGGCGGCGGCGAGATCGACAGCCAAGGCTTGTTCAAAGCCACCGAAGGCACGCAAGCCGCGGCCGCCACAGTCAGCGTCAAGGTCGGCGAACTCTTGGGCAAGGCTCGCGTGCGCATCGCGCCCCCCTTGAATTGGACGTTCGATTTCGACGACGGCCAGGTGCCCGTCACCTGGGTCGGCTGCCGCTACCGGCACATTACGCTCGACGACGATCTGTTGCAATCGTTGAACGATCGCAACGAACGCGCCGGGCGGATGTATATCTACTTGATGAGCAGCTTCGTCAACGGTCCTAAACCGGACGCCGCACACTTCGACGACCGGACGCCACGGCGGACCTGGACCGATTTGTTGCGCTATTTCGACCTCGACACCTCCGTCAAGACCGAAGACGACGCGCGGCGCGAGCTGGGCGAGGCGCTCGATCTACTGAAGGAAGAGAACGTGCTGGCCGAATGGTCCCTCAACTCGAAGGGCCCCAACGACGTGGCGCTCGACGTGAAACGCGGCCCGCGCCAGGTCGATGGCAACGCCGTCATGGTCAAGATCTCGACGATCCCCAAGGGAACCCGCAGCCAGGGCTGGATGGGCCGGCCGGATCTGCGCGACTACACCATCCAAGCCGACTTGCGCGGCTCGGTGCGAAACGGCAAGCAACCCGACATGGGACTGATCGCCCAACGCTATACGCTCGTTCTCTTGGGCAACGCGCAGGAGCTGCGCATCCAAAGCTGGACTCCCGAACTGGCCCGGTTCTCGAAAACGGTGTCTTTCCCTTGGAAGCCCAATGTTTGGTACACGGCGAAGTTCCGCGCCGCCGTCGAGGACGGCAAGGCCGTGCTCAAGGGCAAGGTCTGGCCCCGCGGCGAGGACGAGCCCGGGGAGTGGACGGTCGAGGCCGTCGACGAAGCGGCGAACCTGACCGGCAGCCCCGGACTTTTCGGCAATGCCAGCGACGCCGAGGTATTCTTGGACAACATCACCGTGACCGCCAATGACCAATGAACGGAGATAACCATCGATGAAACCATTACTCCGCAACCAGTTCGCTATGGCTTGGTCGCTCGCGGCCGGCGCACTCATCGTCTTGTCGTTGGGATGTTCGACCGACGACAAGCCGCCGGCGCCCCGGGGCGCGCAAACCAATGCGGTCAATCCGCCCCAAGCCGATCAAGGCGGCGCGACGACGGCGGACAACGAAAAACCAACCCTGGACACCGTCACGGCCGTCGACGACAAGCCCGCTGGCGACAAGGCGGCTGACGACAAGGCCACGGACGACAAAGCCACGGACGACAAGGCCGCTGACGACAAGGCCACGGACGACAAAGCCACGGACGACAAGGCCGCTGCCGACAAGGCCGCTGCCGACAAGGCCGCTGCCGACAAAGCCACTGACGACAAGGCCACGGACGACAAGGCCACGGACGACACCGCAGTGGCTGACGCGCAGCCCGCCGCCGTGGGCGTCGGTCCTCACGACTGGGGCCAATGGGGCGGCTCGCCCTCGCGTAACAACACCCCGGACGCCAAGAATGTTCCCGTCGAGTGGGAAGTCGGCGAATTCGACGGGAAGGAATGGAAACGCGAAACGTCGCAAAAGGTCAAATGGGTCGCCCAGCTCGGTTCGCAGAGTTACGGCAACCCCGTCGTGGCCAACGGCAAGGCCTACGTCGGCACGAACAACGGCGCCGGCTGGCTCGCCCGCTACCCCAATTCGGTCGACCTCGGTTGCCTGCTCTGCTTCAACGAGGCCGACGGCGAATTCCTTTGGCAGCATTCCAGCGAGAAGCTCCCTACGGGCCGCGTTCACGACTGGGAGTGGCAAGGCATCTGCTGCGCGCCGTTGGTCGAGAACGACCGGCTCTGGTTCGTCACCAGCCGGGGCCAGGTGGCCTGCCTCGACACGGAAGGTTTTCGCGACGGTAAGAACGACGGTCCTTTCCAGGGCGAAGCGAACGAGAACGAGGACGAGGCCGACGTGATCTGGTATCTCGACATGATGGGCCAGCTCAAGGTCTCGCAGCACAACATGTGCAGTTGCTCCGTGACGGCCGTGGGCGACGTCCTCTTCGTCTGCACGTCCAACGGCGTCGACGAGTCGCACAGCGAGCCTCCCTCGCCGGCGGCACCGAGCTTCCTGGCGTTGGACAAGCGCACGGGCAAGATCCTCTGGCAGGATAATTCTCCCGGCAAGATGATCCTGCATGGCCAATGGTCGTCACCCGGGTATGCGGTCATCGGCGGCGTGCCCCAGGTGCTCTTCGGCGGCGGCGACGGTTGGCTCTATTCCTTCCGCGGCGACAAGTGGGACGACGGCAAGCCGGAGTTGCTCTGGAAGTTCGATTGCAACCCCAAGGAGTCGAAATACGCGGTGGCCGGCCGGAGCACGCGGAACCACATCATCGGAACGCCGCTGTTTTACGAAGGGCTGGTCTACATCGCCGTGGGCGAGGATCCCGAGCATGGCGAGGGGAATGGCCACCTCTGGTGCATCGATCCGAAGGACAAGCATGGCGATGTGAGCAGCGAGTTGGCCTTCAAACTCCCCGATCTGGAACACCCCATGCCCCACACGCGCCGCTTGCAATCGGTGAACAAGGACGAGGGCGAGGTGGCCCGCGACAACCCCAACTCGGCGGCCGTCTGGCACTACACCGGGTTCGACCGGGACGGCGACGGCAAGCTCAAGTTCGAGGAACAGATGCACCGCACCTGTGGCACGGCGACGATCAAGAACGGGCTCTTGTTCCTGGCGGACTTCAGCGGACTGTTGCACTGCCTCGACGCCAAAACCGGCCAGGTCCATTGGACGCACGACCTGCTGGCGGCCACTTGGGGTTCGGCCTTGATCGTCGAAGACCAGGTTTATATCGGCGACGAGGAAGGAAAAATTTCGATCTTCGGCTTGTCGGCCGATCCGGCGAAGGCCATGAAAGCCAACGAGTCCGGCGATAACGAGCCGCTGCATGTGATCGAGATGGGCAACTCGGTCTACACCACGCCCATCGTGGCCAACGACACGCTTTTCATCGCCGACAAGGACCACCTGTTCGCCATCACCTCGGGCGGTGAGCCGGCCGCCGATAAAACGGCGGCCAACGACGAGTAGGGTGGGCACTGCCCACCAGTTCCTTGTTCCCACGCTCCGCGTGGAAACCTGTTGCGTTGTGGGTCGCCCGGATGATTCATGGTCCAGGGGAAACGACCGCAGACTGCTGTCACACTAACCCGCGGCGCAAGCTCGCGGGGTCCGTGGCGGCCCACGAATCAGGCAGGATCATTTTTACACGTTCGTTGCGCAGCAACGGGCGTGCAAAACACGACGGTGGCGAAGCGAAAAAAACGATCTCCGATAACCCCAGCACTCTGAGCAGACCGCGAAAGCGGGCAACAGTTGCCTCCGCACCCTTCGCCCTTTTGGATCGCTTGGGAGGGGTTTCGGAGTCGTTTTTTTTTCGCGTAGCGCCGCGGCTCGGGGCGCGATGCGGATACAGAACAGGCATCGCCTTTCGAGGGCATACGGCGTAGGGGTTTGCGCTACGAGCGAGACTGTCCGTCCCGAATGCCAAACCACCGCTCGTTTTCACTCAAAAATCGCCAAAAACGCTTCAAAATCGTTCGATTCGACATCTTTCCAGCAACAATCGCTCGTCCCCCGTACAGGTGTCCCATCAAAATCTCCGGGAATTACGCACGTCCGCCGCTGTCGGCGCTTGATTTCCTGCTAACATGGAGTTGCTAAACGAAAAAAAATGCGCGCCGATTTTACTCCGTGTTGGGGGTTATATTTTGGTGGTAGGGCGGTACGATACCAGAATTGGCCGGCAAGTAGATCCGTGGCTACCTACCGCTGTCGCCCATCCCCGCCGCACGACGCGTTCGCGGCGCGGTTGGCCGCGTCGAGCAGGGGGGCCGTGGCGGCGCGGCGACAGCGTCTCCGGCTTCGGCGCGGATAAACGCGACTTTGAATCCCCCTTAACACGGAGATCCAAAAAAGCCGCGCGGAGGGGGACGTAGGTGTACGGTAGTTAGCTGGTTAGGGGTGGTTGAAAAATGATCCCAGTAGCTCGGGGGGTCCGTGGCGGCCCACGAATCAGGCAGGATCATTTTTACGCCAAAAGCACGCACGTTGCGCAGCAACGCGCGTGCAAAAGAAAAAATGATCCTAGCAGCAAGGTAAGTCCAACGCTGGGCCTTGCTTGCGCTGCGGGTTCGTGTGGGGACCATGAAGGACCATGAATCATCCGGGTTAGCGGCGATCGAACGCCAATGGCTGTTCGGAATTTGGGTCGCGGATGCGGATCGAGACCTTGCCCTCAAGCAGGTCGTTGAGCAATTGGCCGACGACTTCGGCCCGCCAACCGCGGGCCAGGCTGGGCGGTTCGGAGGCGGCGCTGTTGACCTGACCCAACCGTAACGCGATCAGGTCGCGGACGTCGCCGGCGGTGCCGACGAGGCTGGCCGCCACATTGGCCTCGCGACAAATGCTGCTCAGGGCCGACGAGAGGAACTGGCCGAGCATGGTCAGTTGCGAGTTCGTTTCGCGGTTCGCCGGTTCGGGACAGTCGTCGTCGGGTACGGCCAAGGCGCGGGCAATCGCCTGCGATAGGGCCGGCACATGCCGCTGCAAGTCGCCCCGCTCCATCCCGCGCACCGCGCGAATCTGTTTTGGATCGGCCGAGCGGCGGCGCGCCAGTTCGACGATCAGATCATCGCGCAGCACGCGGCGCACGGGGCAGTCGCGGTGTTCGGCTTCCGACTCGCGCCACAGCCATAGCTCGCGGACCAGGGCCTGGTTGCGGCTCGAAAGGCCCGAGCTGCCCGACACCTTGCGCCAGCGATCGCGGCCGCGCATGGCGCGGACTTCTTCGAGGAAGGTCTCCATCTCGGTTTGCATCCAGGCGCGTCGCCCCAGCTCGTCGAGCCGCTGGACGAGCCGATCGCGTAGTGGGTGCAAGTGCCGCACGTCGTCGAGCGCGTACTCGACTTGCCGGTCGGTCAGCGGGCGGCGGCGCCAGTCGGTGCGGGTTTCACCCTTGCTGGGCGTGACTCCCAGGAACTTCGAGATCAGGTTGCCGTAGCCGGCGGGGTAGTCGGCGCCCACCAAGCCCGAGGCGATCTGCACGTCGAACAACCCGCGGGGCGGCCGGCCCAGGGACGCCAGGCTGAAAGCCACCTCCTCGCGTCCGGCGTGGACGATCGTTTCGTGTTCTCCGCCGGATTGGCCCTCCGCGGCCAAGGCCTCCCAAAACGGCGTCATGTCGCCTACGGCCAGCGGGTCGATCGCCGCCAGTTCCCCTTCGACGGCCACCTGCACCAGGCAAAGCTGCGGCCGGTAGGTGTGTTCGGAGACGAATTCGGTGTCGAAAGCGATCGACTTGGCACCGGCCAGGCGGCGGCAAAAGACGGCCAGATCGCGGTCGTTGGTGATCATGGGGGTATATTAAAGAAAGAACAAGAACGTGACCAGTATGAACAACGGAATCAGAACCGCGCCGCTGAAGGCCATATAGCCAAAAAAGCTCGGCATGCGGATACCCGACTTCTCGGCGATCGTCTTGACCATGAAGTTCGGGCCGTTGCCGATGTAGGTGTTGGCCCCCATGAACACGGCGCCCAGGCTGATCGCCGCCAGCAGCAGATCCGACACCCCGGCAACGATGTGATCGCCGGCGTGAGGCGGCAGGGCCTTGGCGGTCTCGAAGAACACCAGGTAGGTCGGAGCGTTGTCGAGCACCGACGAAAGCGCGCCCGTGGTCCAGAAGAACTTGGTCGCGCTGTCGATGCCCAGTCGCGGACCGCGGACGTGCAGAATCTGCAACGCCGGCTGCATGCAGATGAAGATCCCCAGGAACAGGGCGGCGACCTCGACGATGGCCCCGTACGTGAACTTGTTGCCGTGCCGAATCGATTCGGGACCGATCGCCAGCGACAGCCCGACCAACGCCAAAAGTACGCACTCGCGCAGGTAGAGCCACGGGTGCCAGCCGGTGCCCGGCACCGCCTTGGTCACGTCCAACAGGGCCACCGCCAGAACCACCCCCAGCAACAACAGCGCGTTGGGCCAGATGCCGCCGAAGCGCAACCGGTGGACACGCGTTTCGTCGCGAACGACGTCGCGACGTTCCTCGTGGGGGTGGCAGAGGAAGCGGTCCCAGGCGTAGTAGATCGCCAACAACGCGCCGTTGACCAGAAGCCAGGCCCTCCACAGTTTCAGAGTCCAGAGGAAGGGTACTCCTTGCAAATAGCCCAGGAACAACGGAGGGTCGCCCAAAGGCAGCAGGCAACCGCCGCAGTTGCAGACCACGAAGATGAAGAACACCACCGTATGGCGGACGTGTTTCCGCTCGCGGTTGGTTTCCAGCAGCGGCCTGATCAAAAGCATCGCCGCGCCGGTGGTGCCGATCACGCTGGCCAGCACGGCGCCGACGGCGAGGAACAGAGTGTTCGTGATCGGGTGCGCCGGCAAGTCTCCCTCAATGCGGATGCCGCCGGAGATCGTGTAGAGGCTGAATAGCAGCACGATGAACGGCACGAAGTCTTGCAGAACCGCGTTGGCCACGATCGTCCACGGATGTTCCCAGGCGAACAGGTCGTTCTCCGGCCGAGGAATCCGCATGTGGCCCAGAAAATGACGGTCGATCGGGTGCGGGTGGGCGAAACCGTAATACATCAGCACGACCAGCCCCAGCCCGGCCGCCACGTAGAACTTGTGCGCGTTGCTCTCCCACCAATGTTCCGTGCGATGCGAGAGCGGTAGAATGGCGATCGCCGCCAGCAGCGCGCAGAACGGCAGGACCGTCCAGTAGGGGGGCGGAATCAGGCCGTCAGGCGCCGCGGCGGCTTTCGCGTCACCGGCCGCGGCGGCGTCCCCGTGGGCGGCCTCGGCCGGGGTGGCCAGGATCAGCGATGTCGCTTTCTGGGGCAGGTGCGACGCGGCGGCGACGCAGTAACCCACGAGCGCCAGGCCGATTGCCCAGAGGACTGGTCGTTCGGAGCTTACAGGGATAGGGTGAGGTTCCGACATAATAGCAGCGTTATACACCATCATCCGATGGCGGGAACGCCCGAAATGGGAAATTTACCCGGCGATTTTTTCTCTTTGATTTGTGGACAGGCGTGCATACGTTCGATACACTGAAGCCCTTGAGGGAGCCGGATTGATCCAATGACCAATGGGCCCTTGGCGACCTACTGTGGCTTAAAGGCGACATGAAAGGGATAACATGAAGTTGGCCAATGGCGTTCCGCATCCGATTCCGTACCAGGGAAGCAAGCGATTTCTCGCCGAAGAAATCCTGTCCCGGATGCCCCGCCGGTTTGCACGCCTCGTTGAACCATTCGCCGGTTCGGCGGCGATATCGCTCGCCGTTGCCTCCCGCAAGATGTCCGACAGGTTTTGGATCAACGACGCGCATCGACCCCTGGCAGATTTATGGAAGGCGATATTGGGGCGGCCGGAGACGCTTGCGTCAAACTACGAATCATTGTGGAGAAGCCAGCGGGGGCGAGAACGGGAGTTTTTCGATCGTGTGCGCGACCAGTTCAATGACGATCACAAGCCGGAGCATTTTCTTTACCTGCTGGCTCGATGCGTCAAGGCGGCGATCCGCTACAACTCGCAAGGCCGTTTCAACAATACCCCCGACAATCGCCGAAAGGGCGCAAAACCCGACGAAATGCGGTCAAGGATTTTGGGCGCGGCCGGCCTGCTGGCTGGCAAGGCGAAAGTGACCGCGTTGGATTACCGTGATGTCTTGAGCGATTGCAAGCAAGGCGACCTGATCTATATGGACCCGCCCTATCAAGGTGTCTGCGCGACCAGGGACCACCGCTATGCGCCCAAGATCGACCACGGGCAATTTTACGGTGCCCTGGACCAACTCAATCGCCGCGAATTCATGTTTTTGGTCAGTTACGATGGCCGTTGCGGCGACAAGCGATACGGAGACCCGCTTCCAGCTACTTTGGGTCTCGTTCATCTCGAACTTTGCGCCGGCCGTTCCACCCAGGCGACCCTCCTGGGCCGTGACCTCGTGACCTACGAATCGCTTTACCTCTCCCCGGCACTTGCGTCAGCCCTCGCGCAGTCCCAGAATGGCAAATCGCAGCGACAACTAAGACTCGCCTAGGATTTGCTCACATGGCCAGCGACTTCCCGCCGTGGTTTCTCGATAAACTGAACGCCGTTCAAGCCAAGCGGGCACGAACGGTAATTCAGCACATTCTGAAGTACGGCGAGATAACGAGCGAAGATCTCAAGGAAAAGTACAAGTACCACCACCCCCCGCGTGCGATCAGGGATGTTCGAGAACAAGGCATAGCTCTCGACAAGTTCCCCGCCAAAGATTCGGCGGGACGTGCCATCGCAGGGTACAGATTCGCCGATCCGTCGAAAAGTCAAGGTAGAATTCTCACCGGCCGGAAACTTCTCTCAAAAAGCCTCAAGGTGGAAATCCTCCATCGTGACGGTAGCAAGTGCGCCGCGTGCTCGACGGCTTACGATGCCCGTTACTTGCAGGTTGACCATAGGGTGCCATATGAAGTGCAGGGCGACTCGCCGGGTGCGACCGCAGACGAATTCATGGCGTTGTGTGGTTCGTGTAACCGCGCTAAATCTTGGTCGTGCGAGCATTGTGAGAACTGGCTCACGTCGAAAGACCCCAACGTGTGCCTGACGTGCTACTGGGGTAACCCAACCAGTTACACGCACATTGCACTCGCGCCGATTCGCCGAATTGATCTCGTTTGGCTAGCGGACGAGGTCGCCGAGTATGAGGGCCTTTTGGAACTCGCGACGCGAGGCGGGACACTGCTGCCGGATTATGTCAAGAAGGCGTTGCGACGGCATGTAGCCAACGCAACTTCGGCGGCAAAGCGCCCGAGGAAATAATCCCGGCTTGGCGGGCGTTTCCCAGCCGTGCAAAGGATGTTAGGCTAGCGGCAAACCAACCGACAGTAAACAGTAAGGAGACCCGACGCATGAGCCAGACCTCGCTTCGCGACCTGCCCGCCTGGAAAGCGCTGGAAGCCCACTTCCGGCAAATCCGCGACATGCACCTGCGTCAACTGTTCGCCGGCGATCCCCGCCGCGGCGAGCGACTCACCCTTGAAGCCGAAGGGATTTACCTCGACTACTCGAAAAACCGCGTCACCGACGAGACGCTCAAACTTCTGCTCCGCCTGGCCGAAGAGGCCGGTCTCCATGCCCGCGTCGAAGCCATGTTCCGCGGAGAGAAAATCAACGTCACCGAAGGCCGGGCCGTGCTGCATGTGGCGCTGCGGACGCCGAAGGGGCGGCGAATCGTCGTCGACGGCCAGGATGTCGTGCCGCAAGTCCACGCCGTATTGGACAAAATGGCAGCCTTCTGCCAGCGCGTCCGCGGCGGCGAGTGGAAGGGGCACACGGGCAAACGCATCCGCAACGTGGTGAATATCGGCATCGGCGGCTCCGACCTGGGACCCGTGATGGCCTACGAGGCGCTGCGGTATTATTCCGACCGCGGACTGACGTGCCGCTTCGTGTCGAACATCGACGGAACCGACCTGGTCGAAGCCACTCGCGATCTCGACCCGGCCGAAACCCTGTTCGTCGTTTCGTCCAAAACATTTACCACGCTCGAGACGCTCACCAACGCCAAGAGCGCCCGCGCCTGGTGCCTGGCGCAACTGCGCGACGAGGCGGCGGTCGCCAAGCACTTCGTTGCCGTTTCGACCAACGCCAAGGAGGTCGCCAAGTTCGGAATCGACACGGCGAACATGTTCGAGTTCTGGGACTGGGTCGGCGGACGGTACTCCGTCGACTCGGCGATTGGCCTGTCGCTGATGCTGGCCGTCGGCCCGGACGATTTCCGCCTGATGTTGTCGGGCTTTCACCAGATGGACGAGCACTTCCGCACCGCTCCGTTCGAACGCAACCTGCCGGTGCTCATGGCCCTGTTGGGCCTTTGGTACGACAACTTCTTCGGCGCCGAGACGTTGGCGATCCTGCCCTACGACCATTACCTGGGCCGACTGAGCGCCTACTTGCAGCAACTCGACATGGAGAGCAACGGCAAGAGCGTCGACCTTGACGGCCGAGCGGTCGATTATCAGACCGGACCGATCGTGTGGGGCACGCCCGGCACGAACGGCCAGCACGCCTACTACCAGCTCATTCACCAGGGCACGAAGCTGATCCCCTGCGATTTCATCGGCTTCCGCCGCACCCTCAACCCGCTGGGCAACCACCACGATCTGTTGATGGCCAATTTCTTCGCCCAGACCGAGGCGCTCGCGTTCGGCAAGACGGCCGACGAAGTCCGCGCCGACGGCGTCGCCGAAAGCCAGGTGCCGCCCCGCACTTTCGCGGGCAACCATCCCACGAACACGGTCCTCTTGGAGCGTCTCACGCCCGACGCCCTCGGTAAGCTGATCGCCCTCTACGAGCACAAGGTCTTCGTCCAGGGGACGATCTGGCACATCAACTCGTTCGACCAATGGGGCGTCGAATTGGGCAAGGTTCTGGCCCAGCGGATCGTGCCGGAGTTGGAGAGCAAGGACGAGCCGCCGCTGCGACACGATCGTTCGACGAATACGTTGATTCAGCGGTATCGGGAATGACCCATGACCCATGACAAGATTCTCATTCCGATCGGCGACGCCAGCGAAGTGCTGGACACGATGTACCCGTTTTTCCGCCTCCCGGAGGCCGGCTTCGAGGTGGTCGTCTGCGGCCCTTTGGCAAGGCTCTATCACCTGGTCATGCACGAGGTGCCCCCTGGCGACGACCGTTGGGACATCACCCGCGAACAGCCGGGCTATCACCTCCGCGCGACGGCCGCGTTCCGCGACATCGACCCGGCCGGCTACGCCGGGCTGTTCATTTCGGGCGGACGGGCGCCGGAGTACCTGCGTTACGACCAGGATCTGCTGCGGATCACTCGGCACTTTTTCGACGCCCGCAAGCCGGTGGCCGCGGTGTGCCACGGGATCGAGATCCTCGCCGCCGCCGACTGCATCCGCGGGCTAACCGTCACCACCGTGGCCAAGTGCGCGCTCGACGCCGCCCAGGGCGGCGCCCGGTACGTCGATCAGCCTTGCGTCGTCGATGGCCAACTCGTCACCGCGCGCACTTGGCACGACAACACGCCTTTCATGAAGGCTTTCGTCGAATTGCTCGCGGCGGGCCCCGTCGGTTGCTCCGCCATGACCGTCCGATAAATGCTTGGCCGACTTCCTGTCCGCTTAGAAAGCCTAACCTGCGTCGTGACCCTCTTGGTGTGCCATCGCGGAAGCGATTTCATTCATCGCGGCCAGCGTGACGTCGATCTCATCGGCGGTCGTCAACGGCCCCAGGCTGAATCGAACGGTGCCGCCGCCGGCGAGCGTGCCCAACGCCCGATGCATCAGCGGGGCGCACTGCAAGCCGGAGCGCACCTGGATCCGGTAGGCGCTGTCGAGCGTGGCGGCCAACTCCTGCGGGTCGATTGCTGCCAGCGTAACGCTCACCACGCCGACACGCTGGCCCGCCGTTGCCGGCCCATGAACGCGCAGCTCGGCGATGGCCGACAAACCGGCCAGCAATCGCTCGGTCAAATGCAGGGCATGACGGCGAACATGGTCCAGACCTTGCTCCCGCAACCAGCCAACGCCGGCCGCAAGGCCCAGGATGCCCGCTACGTTGAGATTACCCGACTCGTATCGGTCGGGGAGCGTTTCGGGTTGCCGGTCGTCGTCGCTGAAACTGCCGGTCCCGCCCTGGCGAACCGGGGCGAGCTGGTCCTCGACGCCCCGGCGGACATACAAGACGCCGGTGCCCAGCGGCCCCAGCAAGCCCTTGTGGCCCGGCGCGGCCAGCAGATCGACCGCCAGATCGTCGACGGATAACGGCAAATCGCCCAGCGTTTGGGCGGCGTCGAGCAGAAACAACGCGCCGTGTTCGTGCGCGATCCGGCCGATCTCGGCCGCCGGCTGTAGCGCGCCGGTGACGTTCGAGGCGTGCGATAGGGCGACGAGCTTCGTATCGGGGCGGATCGCCCGCCGTAAGTCGTCCGGATCGACCACCGCCGTGAGGCTGCAACCGACCCGCGTGACTTCGATCCGGCCGGCCGCTTCCAGATGCCTCAGCGGCCGGAGAACGGAATTGTGCTCCACGACCGTGGTGACGACGTGCCCACCCTCGGCCACGGTGCCATGGATCGCCAGGTTCAGCGAGTCGGTGCCGTTGAACGTGAACACGATTTGGCGCGCGTCATCGGCGCCGACGAACCGCGCCAGATCCCGCCGTGCCCTTTCGACGGCCTCGCCCACCTCGACCGCTTCAGCGTACGAACCTCGTCCCGCCGCCGCGCCGGACTCGCGCTGATAGCGTTCGACGGCCTGATACACGGCCTCCGGCTTGGGCCAACTCGTGGCCGCCTGATCGAGATAGATGCGGGGACGGGGGGGCATAGGAAGTTATTTTACCTTGCGAGCCGATGGCATCCAATCATGCTTGTGGCATGTTTTTCAAGTGCTCTTGCCCCGTCAGGCCATTCTTGCCACACTACCGCCCGCGGTGCGATTGCGCGCCGCGACCATGTCGGAACGCGGGATCGGTATGCGTCAACTACGCGGCCTTTGTCTCTTGGTCGTATCGCTCACTTCGCCGGGCTGCGCGCAGTGGCAGATGACGTCACCCCCGCTCGCCAACCCGGTGTTCGTGCCCATCCCCGACCGCGACTACGTTTGGGACGGCCTGGTCGACGTGGTGGACGACTATTTCAAGATCAAGCGAGAAGACCGCGTGCGGCTGGTCGACGGCGTTCTGACCCAAGGACTGATCGAGACGGTGCCCGACTCGAGTTCGACGTTGCTCGAACCCTGGCGCATGGACACGGTGACGTTCTACGACAAGCTCGAAGCCACGTTTCAGTCGATGCGGAAGTACGCCGTCGTGCGGGTGATGCCGTCCGAAGGCGGGTTCCTGGTTGAAGTGGTGGTGTTCAGCGAGCTCGAAGACGTTCCACAGCCGCTGTTTGCCACGGCGGGCAAGGCCACGCTGCGCTACGACACGTCGCAGCAACACACCAAGGTGTTGGTCCAGCAGCAGACGCCGGCCAAGGGGTGGATTCCCATGGGGCGAGACCCGGCATTGGAACAGAGGATTCTTCACCAGGTGCAGGCCAAGCTCGGCGCGGGGCCGCCCTTCTGGCAGACGCTGCCGCCGTTTTGCTATCTGCCGCAGTTTCAAAACAGCGGCCGACTGGCGGCGAGACCGACGGAAAAGCAATGAATGATTTGCAGGGGAAAAAAGGCGATAGGCGTTAGGCGATAGCGCCTAGCGCCTAACGCCTAACGCCTAACGCCTAAGCGCCTCAACGCTCGGCACGCCAACTGCGGCCGGCTCGGCCGCGACGGGGAGCATGATCGTGAAGGCGGTGCCTTTGCCCAGCGTGCTTTGGACGCGAATCCGGCCGTGATGGGCCTCAATGATGTCGCGGCAGGCCGACAGTCCCAGCCCGGCGCCCCCTTTGCCGCTGGCGTCGGGACCGTTCTTGGTCGTGAAGAACGGATCGAAAACACGCCGCGTCGTTTCCGGCGACATGCCGCAGCCGTTGTCGCGAACCTGCATCTCGACCAGGTTGTTTTCCGCGTCGTGGCTCAGCCGCACGATCACGCGGCCTCCCTGGGGCATCGCCTGCCGCGCGTTGATCAGCAGGTTCAAAAGCACCTGCTGTATCTGATTGGGGACGGCCGACACGAAAGGCACCGCCGGCACCTGCCGCTCGACGGTGATGCGGTACTTGTTCAGCTCGCGTTCGAGCAGCACCAGCGTGTCGTCGATCAGCTTGACCATGTCGGTCGGCTCGAACGCGCCGGTGCGGTTGCGGGCGAAGCCCAGGATGCCGTTGGTGATCCGCGCGGCCCGCTGTCCGGCGCCCAGGATCTTGTCGAATGCTTTTTGCCGCGTTTCGGCGTCCTTATGGCGCAGACCGAGCTTGGCGTAGTTGATGATCGTCATCAACACGTTGTTGAACTCGTGCGTCGTCGTGCTGACCAACTCGCCCAGGGCGGTCAACCGCTGGGCGTGCGCCAGTCGTTCCTTGAGGACCACGAGTTGCTGTTGGAGGTCCGTCTCGTCGCCGTCACGGTTCGGCATGCGTCACTCCTCGCTTGTTGACGTTCAACCATGTTCCTACATCGTCGCACTCGGCTGGGCAACTGTAACCCCGGCCGCTATAATCCCGCGCCCTAAGTCCTATGAGCAAAGGGACTTGGCGAACTGGAGAAGCTGGGATGCACACGGTCGACTTGTTAGAGCAGGCGCTGCGGGCGGCGACACAGTTGGGTTACGGCGTGCGGCAAGAATGGCTGGGCGGGAGCGGCGGGGGAAGCTGCGAAATCAAGGGGCGAAAGTGGATTTTCTTGGATCTGGCCCTCAGCCTGCCCGATCAGCTCGAACAAGTGGCCGAAGCCCTGCGCCGCGAGCCCGCCGCCGCCTGCCTGCCGTTGACGCCGGCCCTGGGGCGGCTGGTCGCCCCGCGCAAGGCGGCGTAAAAAATCAACCGCGGACCCGACTGTCGTTGCGGATTCGGCGCTGGTGGCTTACCACATCGAAGCTCACGCTTCGAGAGGCGAGCCGAGGTTTTTCATGCGCGCGAACGAAAAAGACTGACGCCTGGCCCTACCATCGCTCGGCCACGTATCCCATAGCCCACCGGCAAGACCCTACCCCGGCTGGGTTTGATACGTGCCCGAACTTCTCCGACTTTCCACAGTTTTCATCATACCGCGAAGTCGCCAGCCCAGCCAGACGACGGAGACGACGGCCATGACGTTTCATCAGTCCGGTTGGTGGGCGGTGCCCACCGTACCCATTGCTTCAAGCTGCGACACCGGACCTTCCTCTATCAGGATGGCATAACGCGTTCTATGATGATAACGCTTTAGGTTGTGTCGCCTAACTGTGCAAGAGTGTGGGGGGCTTCAATTCGTTTCCTCCACCGGTTGACTGCGCCACGCCGGAGCCGTATCATGGACACCCGTACCCTCCCCTTGGTAACGGACCTCCCACGGATGCCCAAGCCGAAATCGGCGCCCGCCGCACCGGCTCGCCCGGCGAACCTGTTCGTCAAGCTGGCCAAGCGCCGCCGCCGCGCGTTGGTGCTGCAAAAGTACCTGATGGACGAGGCCGACAAGCCCGTGCATCGCGGGCCGCGCCAGGACCGTGCCTTTGAAATCCTCGGACGCTGGGCCGACCTGGAGGCCAAAGGCCACCTGGGCAAAAAAGAGACGTCGCTCGACGCGAGCTTTCTGCACGAGGTTTTCGGCGAGGGGCTCGGCTACCGCACGGCCACGGAAAACCCTGAAAAGTACGAACTGGAACGCAACTTCACGGTCGAGGGGACGGGCACCGCCGATGGCGCCCTGGGCCTGTTCGCCACCGGCGCCCCGCCACGACCCCTCGCCGTAATCGAGCTCAAGGCCGCCGGCACCGATCTTGACCGCGATAAATTCAACGGCCGCACCGCGGCCCAGCAGTGCTGGGATTACCTGAGTGCGCTACCGGAATGCCCCTGGGGCATCGTCAGCAATTTCACCACCTTCCGCCTCTACCATCGCGACAAGACCCCGCTGGCCTACGAGCAGTTCGAGCTCCGCGAAATGCGCGATCGCGCGAAATTCTTGCAGTTCTATTGCCTTTTCGAGGTCGGCGGGCTCGTCCACACGGTACTGGGCGCCCCTCCCCGCGCCCTACACCTGCTCGAGCTGAGCACCCACCGCCAGCGCGAAGTCGGCGACGTGCTCTACGACGACTATCGTACGCACCGTTTCCGGTTGATCGAGCACTTGCAGCAACGGCACGGCAAGCCGCTCGAAACGGCCATCCATATCGCCCAGAAGATCCTCGACCGCATCGTGTTCGTCGCCTTTTGCGAAGATCGCGGCCTCTTGCCGCGCAAGTGCATCGACACCGCGTACCGAAACCTGCCGCCGTTCAGCAAGGTGACGAACCCGCGCTGGTGCAACTTCGTCCAACTGTTCCGGGCCATTGACGAGGGGCACGCCACACTGGAGTTGGAGCCGGGCTACAACGGCGGCCTCTTCCGCCGCGATCCGGAAGTCGACGACTTGCAGCTTGAAGACGAGTGGACCCGCTTTTTCCAGGGGATCGGGCTTTACGACTTCCAGGACGAGGTGAATGTCGACGTCCTCGGCCACCTGTTCGAGAAGTCGGTCGGCGAGTTGGAGGCGATTCGCCAAGGCGGGCTTTACGGACTTGCCCCCACCCCGGCCAAAGGCCGGAAGGCCCGGTCGAAACGCGGCGACGCAGCGGTCTCGGTCATGCCGAAATCGGCGGAGCGAAAGCGCTTCGGCGTCTACTACACTCCGCCCGCCTTTACCGAGTTCCTGGTGCGCGAGACGGTCTCGGCCGTGGTCGAGCGGCGGTTCGACAAGCTGCGCGAGGCGCATGGCCTGGAATCGGTGCCCCTGGACGTGGACGAGCCTTCGCCCGCCCTGGCCGCGTACTGGCGCGAGACGTTCGCCGCGCTGCGCGAGATCAAGGTTTGCGACCCGGCCTGCGGCAGCGGGGCCTTTTTGATCGAAGCCTACGACGCGCTCGAAACGCACTACACGCGCGTTCTCGATCAGCTCATCCAACACGACGGCGACGAGGCCGCGGAGCAGGCCGACCGCATCCCCGACCTGATCCTCTCCGAAAACCTCCACGGCTGCGACTTGAGCGAACAGGCGGTCGAGATCACGCAACTGGCCCTTTGGATACGCTCCGCCCGCCGCGGCAAAACACTGGCCGATTTGTCGCACAACATCGTTTGCCGCAACAGCCTGGTGAGCGATCCGGCCATCGACCCTCGCGCGATCGACTGGCAAGCGACGTTCCCGCGGGTATTCTCGCGCGACGGCAAAGCGGGCTTCGATTGCGTCGTCGGCAACCCGCCCTGGGAGCGGCTCAAGCTGCAGGAGCGCGAGTTTTTTTCGGCCAGCGCCCCCGAAATCGCCGGCGCCGTCAGCGCGGCGAAGCGCCGGCAGCTTATCGCGGCGCTCGAAGGGGCCAACCCCGATCTCTTCGCGCTCTACCAGCGGCGCCAGCGTGAGACGGAGGCGACGCTAGCGCACGTTCGCACGGCGGGCAATTTCCCGCTCACGGCCAGGGGCGACATCAACACCTACATGCTTTTCGCCGAGCTTGCGCGGCGGATCGTCGCCCCCGCCGGCCGCGTCGGCCTGTTGCTCCCCTCCGGCATCGCCACCGACCATACCACGCGAGGGTTTTTCGACGCGCTGACTTCGTCAGACACGTTGACCAGCCTGCATGACTTCGAGAACAAGGTACCGGTTTTTCCAGACGTTCATCGCTCGTTCAAATTCTGTACGTTGGTCTTCGACGGCAGCGCGATGTGCAACAAGGCGGCGGACTTCGCCTTCTTTCTGCACTCGATGAAAGACCTCGGCGACAAGAACCGGCACATCCGTCTCTCGGCGGCCGACATCGCGCTCTTCAACCCCAATACGCGCACCTGCCCTGTGTTCCGCACGCGTCGCGACGCCCAGCTCACCAAGGCCATTTACCGACGGGTGCCGATCCTCATCGACGAGTCGCGCCGCGAGGGGGGCAACCCTTGGGGCATCCGATTCTTGCGGATGTTCGATCAGACCAACGACGCCGAGCTGTTCCAGAGCGCCGAGCAGCTCAAGGAACTGGGCTGCCAGCTTGACGGCAACCGCTGGACGAAGCGCAAGCAGACGTTCGTGCCCCTGTACGAAGCGAAGATGGTGCAGGCGTTCGACCATCGGGCGGCGAGCGTCGAAGTGGTCGATGCCAACTGGGTCCGCCAGGGGCAAACCATCTCAACCAGCCAGGTTTCGCACCAAAACCCCGAGTTCGTCGTCCAGCCGCGCTGGTGGGTCGACGAGGCCGAGGTCGACCGGGTGCTCGCCGGGAGGCATGCGCGCGGTTTTATCGGCTTCAAGGACATTACCAGCGCGACGAACCAGCGGACGATGATCGCCGCGGCGATCCCTTGGTCGGCCGTAACGAACCACTTCCCGTTGATCATGACCGAAATTGCTCCGCGACTGGAAATGTGCCTCCTCGCGAACCTCAATGCGATGGCGCTCGACTATGTCGCACGCAAGAAGATCGGTGCGGTAACATTGAATTTTTTCATCGTCAACCAACTGGCGATCCTGCCGCCCGAACGCTACGCCGACCGTACTCCTTGGACGAAGCGCCAGACGCTCGAAAAATGGATTTCCGACCGGGTGCTAAAGCTCACCTGCACGGCCGACGACATGCGCCCCTTGGCCGAGGCGGCCGGGCTCGACCCTCCCGTCCACAAGTGGAAGCCCGACGAGCGCCGCCAACTCCGCGCCGAGCTCGACGCCGCGTATTTCCTGCTTTACGGCCTGGCGCGCGACGACGTCGAGTACATCCTCAGCATGTTCCCCGCCGCCAGCCAGGCGGACGGCGAGACGCCGCTTTACGCCGATGAGGGTTCGGTGCTCGCCTCGTTTGACCGGTTGAGCGGGGTGGAGGGCTGAACCAAATTCCGATGAGAAAGAAGCCGAAACTGTGCATGTTCTGTGGCAAGGATAAGTCCTTTGGGCCGATGAGCAAGGAGCACTTCGTCCCGAAAGCCCTCTGGGATGGAGAGCGGCCGCAACACACCAAGACCTGCCCAGCCCACAAATCGTGTAATGAATCGTTCGCGGGGGACAACGACTATTTTCGCGACGTGCTGGTCAGTGAAGCCGGCACGAAGGCACATCCCGAAGCTCAAAAGCTCCACGTTGGGAAGTTGAAACGGAAAATCGAGAACCAAATCGGCAGCATGAGGACGGTATTCGAGGACGTCGCTCTTCGACCCGTGATTACCCCCGGCGGCCTCTACCTCGGCCACGCACCGATGTTCCGTGTTGATTGGCCTCGAATCAACCGCGTGCTCCTCAACGTCATGAAGGGGATCTATTACACCGCCAAAGGGGACCCACTCCCACCTGATTGGAAATGGGCGGTCCTCCGGGATGAAGAAATCGACCATGAAACCATGCAACCGCTCTTTGATGAGATGCCCACGCAATGGACAACGTTTGGTGATGACGTATTCGGCTGTCGCTACATTACGAATGACGAGCACGGTGGAATCGCGTGCCTCATGCAATTCTTCCGCCGCAGGACTTTTTTCGGTTGTTCGTTCTCGCATGCCTTCATCGAAACGGAGTTCGGCCGCGCCTATGAGTCCCTTCTCATCGAGACGCCGAGTTGAAACCGTGAATGACCGATTTCCACACGCGGATCGGAGTCGCATGTTAGTTCTTCAACCTTGATTGAAGACACCCATATTTCTCACGCGCCATTGCTCAAGCTGCGACACTGGCCCTGCCTTCATTAGAATAGCGTACCACGTTCTCCGATCACGCTTCGGGTTGTGTCGCCCACGGGCGCACGAGTGCGAGTGTCTTGAATTCGGGTGTTGAACTCGGGTGGGGCAAGCGGAAGCACCTGCGGTGCGAGTCGCTGTGGATTAACTGGTGAGTGACGATGTCGAACGCCTTCAACTCGGACCGTCTGGAAGATTTAGTATGGCACGCAGTCTTGCCACATGCTCATCGTCCGGAAAGCGGGTAACCGCCTCTCCCCAAACTTGCATCGCCTTACGCAGGTCGCCGCTATTCCAGTACATGCCGCCGAGGTTGAACCACGCCAATGAGTAGGTCGGGTCGAGTGCGATCGCTTTTTCGTACGCTTCGATGGCATGCTCGGGATCACCTACCTTGTCATAACACGTCCCAAGGTTGCCCCAGGAAAGAGCGTCTGGTTGGTGGCGTTCCGCCGCAGCCTTCATCAAATGCAGCGCCTCATCGTATTGACCGAGCTGCATCAACGCGGATCCAAGGCAATGTCCGAAGGACGTTGCATTCTGTTTCGTCGCCGCGCGAAATGCTTGCACCGCCTTATCAAGGGCGCCCTTGTCCGAATAGATGTGCCCAAGGCGGTCTGCAATCAGCCCGCCATCGAGGAAGCCGAGTTCCATCGCCCTGGAAAAGGCTGCGATGCATTGTCGCGTGAGTTGGAGCGTCGCTCCGTCGCGTCGCAGGTGCCAGTACACATAACCGAGATCGCCCCATACTTGGCCGTCGTTGGGAAACCGCGAGGCAAGGCGTTCGGCAAACACCCGTGCCGCTTCCATCCATTTCGGATCTGCGTTCCGCGCAACGGCGTAAATGCGAGCGGCATAAAACCACGGCCAGTCAGTGTCAGGGATCAAGGAGATGGCCATTTCGATGGCCCCCATGGCGCTCGCATGATCACCGACGCCCTGCAGGCATCGCGCGCGGTGCCCATGCACCCATGATTGTTGAATGGGCGGCAGCTCCGCGACGCCGATCTGCGACAACTGGTCGAGTGCGTCTTGATACGCTCCTTGTTGTATGGCCATCGTCGCGAGTGAATAACGAGCTTCGAAAAGGCAAGGCTCGTAGAAGATCGCCTGACGGAAACTCCGTATTGCTTCACCGGGGTTGCCCACATCGACATAGGCGGTTCCAAGGTTCTTCCAGCACATCGCGAATGTGGAGTCTTGTGATAGAGCGTAAGTATATCGGGCAATAGCCTCCTCATGGCGATTGAGGACTCCCAACGCATTTCCCTGGCAATAGGCGATGCTGGCCGGCGTCTTGCGCTTCCGTAGGGTGGGAGAATCCCAGAATGCGATGGCTCGCTCAAGTGCTTTGCGATCGATCGATTCGCCGGCCATAGCGAGGTTCACGTTGGCCGCATGCACAAAGTGCGCGATTTGTGGAATGTGCCCGAACTTGAGTTCAATCTGTGGAGCGAGCTGCTGGATCGCCTTGTCGTGCCCCGCCCTGTCGAGCTGATCCAGTTGCTCATACGCGGCCCGTGGGGCGTCGCTCAAAAAAAGCTTCGGCGCTAGGTCGATGGGTGGCGCCACCGGAATGTGGCCCGTCTTCGGCGGGCCACCGTGCGTCTCACGAAAGCACCTCGTGAATTCTTGAAGCAATGCATTCCTGACTTGCGTGGCAAGCTCTGGGAGCGTCCCAATGGATCCCCCGCGAAACACGGTCTCCTGGACCTCATCAACGAACCGCGCCTGCTCTGGTTCTCGGCTGTCCGCGCGCAGCAAGAAGGCGAAGATGGGTTTCTTTTGCGATCGAGCGTGTCGATACTCGAGGTGGGTTGCTGACAGAGCATCGTCAACAATGGTGCCGTACTTTTCGCCCAACAGCAGGATGACCGCATCCGCTTCGTTGATTCGCCGAAAGCACTCGGCCATACCGCCGGCTGGAACGGGCATGGGCGGCCACGTTTCAAACCGGGAACCATCAATCTCCAAACCCGCCAATGCCTTCTCGACTGCGTCGCGCTGTTCCTTGAGGCATGCCGGACTGCTGATGAAGATAATGAGTTTGTGAATCATGTCCTTGGTCATCGGGCTGCGCAGCTTCTTCTCGCGAGATGATGCTGGAAATTATCGGGTCGTAGGTGGTTTGGCCGCCCAACGTCCGCAATCGCTCGACTTTCTGCTGTCCAACCATGCCGGCGTTGATGCCCTTTTTGTCGCCGGCCACGAACCCGCCGGCATGGATGTGGACCAAAAGCGGGGCGGGCTTTTCGCCGGCGGCCTGATAGAAATCGAGCACGTTGCGCTCGGCGGGGCCATAGGAGACGTCGGCGAAGGTTGGCTCGGTTTCGGCCCGGCCCGCTTGTGGCTGGCCCGCGGCTTGCTCGGCCTGCGCGAAGCCCGCGACGAACGCCAACGCCGCCGCGATGCAACTCAGGACCGTTCGGTAAATCATCGATCGATTGAGCATGGTCGTCACTCGCTGAAAGGCAGTTCTCGATCAGGCACTGTGGAATCGGCCCGTCAAACATTTCAGCTATCTTACGTGGCCGTCGGGGGTGCTGTCGAGACTTTTTTGGACAGGATGGCAGGATTGACAGGATGGGATACGGGACGACCGCCGGCGCCGCGAGCCAATCGTGTTCATCCTGTCATCCTGTCTTTCCTTCGACAACATTGGAAACAGGGGGCCTGGGGAAACCGCGAATTCGCGGCTGATCGCGCTTGGCTAAGTCGAATGCCCGACACGGTTTGCGCGAGCAACGACCATGCGCGGCGTGGCCTGCCAGGGCCGAGCCGTTTTCAAACCGCAAATTTGCAGTTTGAAAGTTTCCAAGCCAGACGCGATGTACAACGAGAACGTCCTTGGGGTTGGCAGTGGGCAGGGGACAGGCGGCAGGGGACAGGCGGCAGTGGGCAGGCGAGGAAAAAGAGTCAAGAGAAGGGAGGCAGTCGGCAGCTCTCAGGGCAACGACACTAACCCGCAGCGCAAGCAAGGTCAGACGCCGAGATGGCGACGACGGCAGGCAAACCACGAAAACCACGAAAAACACGAAAAACGGAAGAGGACAGGCGGAAGAGGACAGGCGGAAGAGGACAGGCGGAAGAGGACGGTCGGACCTTGGTAGAAGGCAGTGCGCAGGCAGCGGCTGCCAGGAAAAGCAAGATGCTCAACTGGCGGGGCAAGGTGCTCAACTGGCGGGGCAAGGTGCTCAACTGGCGAGGCAAGGTGCTCAACCGGCGGGGCGCTCCGAAGATGGCCAGTTGGCCGGCAAACTTCGCAGAATAGCATCGCGGCGGTCGAAGGTCTCGGGAAATCGATCGAGGCGGAGTGATTAACGATAAGCAAGCGGTCCCTGAGAACGGGGCCGCGGAGCGGCCGAGGAACCGTTCCCACGCAGAGCGTGGGAACGAGGTACACCACCACAGATGCCGCCCCTTCGGGGCTAGACAACGGGAGGTTACGAGGGATTCCTGGGGCTTACGCCCTCGTTGTTCTACACATCTTGTAAAGAGGCCAGGGGCTTGCCCCCTGGAGTTTCACGCTCGTATCTACACACGCAGGCTCCCCTGATTACCGGTCTTTCCGCGCATCGCCCCGCCGGCTGCCAAAGGCAGCCGGCGGGGCGACGCGGACGGTGGGAGTGCGGCCGCTTTCGATTTAGAAACCAACGTGAAACTCCAGGGGGCAAGCCCCTGGCCTCTGACGAAGAAGCCCCTGATTGCCCAACATTCCCATTTCACCACCTGCGATCAAAAGATGTGTAGAACAACGAGGGCTTACGCCCCAGGCTACACTCTGCCGCCGCTGCGCGGCTGGGCAATCGTGCGGCAACGTTCATAGCCCGCGTTCAGGCGGATTCGTCGCCGTCGTAGTGCGGGGGTGCCGCCTGCCGTTATCGGGCGTTGTCCCTCCCCCCTAAGGCAGGCCGCCGGAAATGATCTACCCTGATACCTGCCTTAAAGTCGCCTTTCGCTCCGCGAAAGGGCATTCTTTCGCGGAGCGAAAGGCGACATTGGGTAGGATATTTCCGGCGGACTGCCCAAGGTAACGGCGGGAGAAAACCTGCCTGCCGTAGCTGAACTCGTAAGACTTCAGACCATCCCGCTTCGACAGTCGGAATTCTCACGAATTCCGCTACATTCGCAGGCCGGCGATAGGTTTTCCCCGGCCGCTCGCTTAATCGCCGATCCTTGGGTCACGGTCGTTGTCGAGAATTGCTCCCCTTGCCGCTCGGTCCCGTCGTGACTTACAATTCAAGATTCGCCCCGAATCGAGATCGAAACGGATTTCCCCCGCCGAAACGCAGCTCATGGCCGCCGCCCACATCGTGATCCAAGGCGCTCGCGAGCATAACCTGCGCGACGTCGACCTGGTTTTGCCCCGCAACCGTTTGATTTGCTTCACGGGCGTCAGCGGTTCTGGCAAAAGCTCGTTGGCCTTCGACACGCTCTATGCCGAAGGACAACGGCGCTACGTCGAGAGCCTGTCGAGCTTCGCCCGCCAGTTCCTGGGGCAAATGCCCAAACCCGACGTCGATCTGATCTCGGGGCTCAGCCCGTCGATCTCGATCTCGCAGAAATCGAGCGGCCAAAACCCACGTTCGACCGTGGGCACGATCACGGAAATCTACGATTACCTGCGCGTGCTCTATGCCCGCTGCGGCCAGGGGCACTGCTCGAAGTGCGGACGGCCCATTACGGCCCAAACGCGAGACCAGATCATCGACCGCATCGGCACCCTCGCCGAAGGCACGAAGTTCTCGGTGCTGGCGCCGGTCGTCAAAGCTCAGAAAGGCGAGTACCGCGACCTGTTCGAGGATCTCTTGAAGCAGGGCTTCGTTCGCGCCCGAGTCGACGGCACGACCGTGCCGCTCAGCGACAACCTCAAGCTCGACCGCCAGATGCGGCACGACATCGAATTGGTCGTCGACCGGCTCGTGGCGGGGCCGGGCTTGCGCCCCCGGCTGGCCGAGGCCGTCGAACTCGCGCTGAAAATGGGCAAGGGGAATCTGGTCGTCGCCGTCGAAAGCGCCGCCGCCGCCGCGCCGCCCGCCGGCGACGGGCCCACCTTCGACGACGAGGCCCCCGCCGGCGACGGGGTGGAGGCCAAGACCGCCCCCCGCGAAAGGAAACGTGGCCAGCGCCCCGCCGACGATCTGTACTTCTCGGCCGACTACGCCTGCACGCACTGCGGCATTAGCTTCGAGCCGCCCAGCCCGCAACTTTTCAGCTTCAACAGCCCGCAGGGTATGTGTACCGCCTGCGACGGACTCGGCGAGATCTATGGCTTCGATCCCCAGCGGCTGATCCCCAACACCGGCCGTTCGTTCATGCAAGGGGCGATCGAACTCATCGGGCGCTGGGCCGACCTGGGGCGCTGGAAGAAGCACATCTACCAGGGCGTGGCCGAGACGCTCGAACGTCTCGGAAACCTCGAGCCGAATTACGTGCTCGAAACCGCCTGGGAGGAACTCGACCCGGCGATCGCGCGCCAGTTGCTCTGGGGTACGGGCGATTCGCATATTACTTACACCTGGCGGCACGGGGCCGGCGTCCACAAGTACGGCGGAAAGTTCGAGGGTGTCATCCCCGAACTGCTCTCGAAGTACCGCAACTCGAATAGCGGCATCCATCGCCGCCAGTTGGAAAAATACATGCGCGTGATCGGCTGCGACGAGTGCGGCGGCGCGCGGCTCAACGCGCAGGCGCGCGCCGTCACGCTCACGTCGCGGCAAGCGCGCTTCGCGGGCGCCGCGAAGTCGCTGCCGCAGGTCTGTTCGCTGGCGGTCTCCGACGCGGCCGAGTTCTTCGGCGCCCTCGAACTCGACCCGGTGCGGCAGGTGATCGCCGCCGAAGTGCTCAAGGAAATTCGCGGCCGGCTGGGCTTTTTGACGAACGTCGGTCTCAACTACCTCGCGCTGGACCGCACGGCTCCCACGCTGTCGGGCGGCGAGTCGCAGCGCATCCGGCTGGCCGGGCAGATCGGCTGCGGACTGGTGGGCGTGCTCTACATCCTCGACGAGCCATCCATCGGCCTGCACCCGCGCGACAACGACCGCCTGCTCGACACGCTGGTGCGGCTGCGCGACTTGGGCAACACGGTGGTGGTCGTCGAGCACGATGAAGACACGATGCGGGCCGCCGACCATCTGATCGACTTCGGACCCGGCCCCGGCGTGCGCGGCGGTGAAGTGGTGGCTTCGGGAACGGTGGACGAGATTTGCGGCGCCGTCCGCAGCCTGACGGGTCAGTACCTTTCGGGCAAGCTACGAATCGACGTGCCCGTCACGCGGCGGCCCACCGGCGAAAAGTGGCTCAAGGTCGTCGGCGCCGCGCAGAACAACCTCAAGCGCGTCGACGTCGAAATCCCGCTGGGCACGTTCGTCTGCGTCACCGGCGTTTCCGGATCGGGCAAAAGCTCGCTGGTCAACGGTATTCTCGTCGAGGCGCTGCGCCGCGACTTGAACGGCGGCGACGGCGAGCCCGGCGAGCACGATCGGATCGAGGGGCTGGAACACCTCGACAAGCTGATCGCCATCGACCAGTCGCCCATCGGTCGCACGCCGCGCTCGAATCCGGCCACGTACATCAAGGTTTTCGACGACATTCGCAAGCTCTACGCTCAATTGCCCGAGTCGAAAGCCCGCGGATACCAGGAAGGCCGCTTCAGCTTCAACGTGGCCGGCGGCCGCTGCGAGGCCTGCGAGGGGAACGGCTCGAACAAGCTGGAGATGGACTTCCTGGCCGATGTCTGGGTCACCTGCCCCGTGTGCGAAGGGCACCGTTTCAGCCGTGAGACGCTGCAAGTACGGTTCAAGGACAAGTCGATCGCCGACGTTCTGGAAATGGACGTCCAGCAGGCGCTCGACCATTTCGAGAACATCCCCAAGATCCGCCACAAGCTGCAAACGCTGCACGACGTGGGCTTGGATTACCTCAAGCTGGGCCAGCCCTCGCCCACGCTTTCGGGCGGCGAGGCGCAGCGGATCAAGCTGGCGCGCGAACTGGTGAAAAAGAGCACCGGCCGCACGCTCTACCTGCTCGACGAGCCCACCACCGGGCTGCATTTCGCCGACATCCGCATGCTGCTGAAGGTGTTGCACGACTTCGCCGACGCGGGCAACACCGTGCTGGTCGTCGAGCACAACCTCGACGTGGTCAAGACGGCCGATTGGATCGTCGACTTGGGCCCCGAGGGGGGCGAGGCCGGCGGATGGATCGTGGCCGCCGGCACGCCCGAGTCGGTCGTGCTGGCCGCCGAATCGCACACGGGACGGTCGTTGGCGCGGCATCTGGAACTGGACGCCCTGCGAAGCGGCGACGCGTCGGGCGGCGGCGGGCGGCGGGAATCGACGCGCGCCAAGGCGACGTCGAACGTGCAGGAGGCGACGGCCATCAAGGTGCGAGGCGCGCGGCAGCACAATCTCAAGTCGATCGACGTCGAGATCCCGCGCGACCAGATCACTGTCTGTTGCGGTCAGAGCGGATCGGGCAAGAGCTCGCTGGCGATGGACACCGTCTACGCGGAGGGGCAGCGGCGTTACGTCGAAAGCCTCAGCTCCTATGCGCGGCAATTCGTCGGCCAGATGCCCAAGCCGAGCCTCGACCATATCGAGGGACTTTCACCGGCGATCGCGATCGAGCAGAAACACCTGGGCCACACGCCCCGATCGACGGTCGGCACGGTCACGGAAATCTACGACTACATGCGCATTCTGTTCGCGCGGCTGGGCGAACCGCAATGTCCCGATTGCGACGTGCCGATCGGCACGCAGTCGGCCGACGAAGTCATCGACAAGATCATGGCCCACGCCGAGGGGACGAAACTCCACCTGATGGCCCCCTTGGAAATCGAGGTGGGCGACGATTACGGACCACTTTTCCAGGAAATCCGCACGAACGGTTATGCGCGGGTCCGCGTCGACCGGCGGACGTACCCGATCGACACGCCCCCCAGCATCGACCGCCGCCGCAAGCACCTGGTCGAAGTGGTCGTCGATCGGGCGGTGGTCCGCTCGGGCAACCGCTCGCGGATCGCTGACAGCGTCGAGAGCGCGCTCAACCTCGGTCGAGGCGTGCTGCACGTCGCCTACCCCGCGGACGACGTGCCCGAGGAGAACTGGCGGACCGAGATCCACAGCCAGCACTTCGCCTGCGACCGTTGCGGACGCAGCTTCGAGCCGCTCACGCCGCACAACTTCAGTTTCAACAGTTCGCTGGGCTGGTGCCCATCGTGCGAAGGGCTGGGCGTGCAGACGGGGGCCAATACGTCGTCCCTGCTCCGCGACCCGAAGCTTTCGCTCGCCGAGGGGGCGGTGGCCGTATGGCCCGATCCGAAGAACCCGTTCTTCCAGCCGATGCTCGCGGCGCTGGCGAAGGCGACCGGCCTGCCGTTGGATGTGCCGTTCGAGCAGCTTTCGGCCAGGCACCGGCGCGTGGTGCTGCACGGCACCGCCGACGAGTGGATTTCGGTGCAGACCTCGTCCAAGCGGAAGGCCGCCGATCCACCGCTCTACCGTTTTCAGTACAAGGGCCTTTACCCGGCCCTGGAAGAAGCGTCGCGGCTCTCGCAGGGCCTGCGCGGAAAACTGGAGCACCTGGTCGATGAAGTCGAGTGTTCGACCTGTGGCGGCGGCCGCCTGCGCGACGATGCCGCGGCGGTTCGGTTTCGCGGGCGGACCATGGACCAAATCTGCCGGGCGCCGCTGGGCGATCTGCTCGCCAAATTCTCCGGTTGGAAGCTGACGAGCAGCGAGCGTAAGATCGCCGGCGAATTGGTGCGCGAGGTGACGAACCGTTTGCAGTTTTTGGTCGACGTCGGTCTGGAGTACCTCACGTTGGGCCGCGGCGCGCCGACGCTATCGGGCGGCGAGGCGCAGCGCATCCGGCTCGCAAGCCAGGTGGGTAGCGGCTTGACGGGCGTGCTCTACGTGCTCGACGAGCCGACGATCGGCCTGCACCCGCGCGATAACCGCCGGCTGCTCAAGGCCCTGATGAGGCTCCGCGATCTGGGCAACACGTTGTTGATGGTCGAACACGATCGCGAGGTGGTGCAGAGCGCCGACCAGTTGCTCGATTTCGGTCCGGCGGCCGGCCTTCAGGGCGGCCAGATCGTCGCCCGCGGCACGCCGGCCGAGGTGGCCAGGCAAGAAGGGTCCGTCACGGGACCGTACCTTTCCGGGGCGAAGGCGATCGCCGTGCCGACCAACCGGCGGATGCCGCCTTGCGGCGCCGCGAAGTCGCGGTCGGCGGTGAAGGGCGGGGCGCCAAAAGCCGTGGCGGCGGCCCGCTCGGCCCAGCGCGGCGCCAAGGTCTTGGCCGGCGCGGCCGCGCCGGCAAGCTCACTGCCGGAACCGCCCGGCGGCGGTTGGTTGGAGATCATTGGGGCGCGGCACAACAACCTGCGCCACATCGACGTGCGGATTCCGTTGGGCACGTTCACCACCGTGACCGGTGTGAGCGGGTCGGGCAAGAGCTCGCTGATCGAGGACGTGCTCTACAACGCCCTGGCCCGCACCCTGCACCGCGCCGGCACCTTCCCGGCGCCGCACGACGCGATCCGCGGCGTCGAGAAGATCAACAAGGTGATCCGCGTCGATCAGCAGCCGCTGGGCCAAACGCCCACCTCGAACCCGGCCACCTACACGGGACTTTTCGACCAGATCCGCGCCCTCTACTCCCAGTTGCCCGTGGCCAAGCTGCGCGGCTACACACCGCGGCGGTTCAGCTTCAACGTACCGGGTGGAAGGTGCGAGAAATGCGAGGGCAACGGACAACTCAAGATCGAGATGCACTTCCTGCCCGATGTCTGGGTCGAGTGCGACGAGTGCCGCGGCAAGCGGTACAACGCCGAGACGCTGGCCGTCCAGTACCACGGCCGGAACATCGCCGACGTGCTCGACATGCCGTGCGACAAGGCGCTCGAGATGTTCGCCAACATCCCCAAGATTCGGCATGTGCTGGCGACGCTTTGCGACGTGGGCCTGGGCTACGTTCGGCTCGGTCAGTCCGCCCCGACCCTTTCGGGCGGCGAGGCGCAGCGAGTCAAGCTGGCCGCGGAACTGTCGCGCCCCGACACCGGCCAGACCCTCTACCTGCTCGACGAGCCGACCACGGGACTCCATTTCGACGACCTGGCCAAATTGCTCGACGTGCTCAACCGCCTGGTCGATCTGGGCAACACCGTCGTGGTGATCGAGCACAATCTCGATGTGATCAAGACGGCCGACTGGGTGATCGACATGGGACCCGAGGCCGGCGAAGGCGGCGGCTGGGTTGTCGTCGCCGGCACGCCCGAGGACGTCGCCGCCCATGCCGGCCGCGGCACGGAAGGGGTCGGGTCCACCGAACCGGCCGCCAAGCAGGGCCGCGGGGCGGGCGACAACGGTCGCTCGAAGGCAAGCCCCGCTTACCGCTCGCACACCGGCGAGATGCTCGTGGGCGTGCTGGCGGCCGGGCCGCACGTCGCGCGCCGGCCGCACGACTTCGCCGGCCAGACTTCCGAGCGCGCGGGCGATCTCGACATCGCCCAGGTCGGTTGCGACGCCCCCATGCCCTGGGAGGCCGACGGCCGCCGCTGGCACACCGTCGACCGCGTCGGGCGCAACGGCAATCCTTGCCGCTGGGACGGAAAGATTCTGGCCGCCGTCGTCGACCGCATTCACGAACTGGGCGAGTTCAGCGAGACGAACTGGAATGCGCGCACCGTCGTCGAGATCTGCGCCCTGCGCAAGGCGGATGGCTGGTTCTTCCATGCGATCACCGGCGAGGAGTGGCTCATCAAGCTCAAGTTTCGCGTGGCCAAGCGGACCTTTCAGCGCGTGGACCTGGCGGCCCGGCTCGACCTCAAGCCGCTCAATGAGTTGCACGAGTTGCCGGTGTACGGCAGCGAGCCGCGGGTCAAGTGCAAGCAGCTTCGCGGCCCCTGGCAGGAGGTCCAGCTCGCGGTGCATGCCTTGGACGAGATCGACCGGCCCGATTTCCAGCGGTTTCTGGAGCAAGCCGTCGAGGGTTTCCACAAGTTCACCGACCGAGTCAAGCAATCGCCTGAGGACGTGATGCCCTGGAAGGTGCTTGGCCGCAAGTGGCACATGTCGCGCAAGGGCTTTCCGCCGGGCAAGCGGGTCCACTGGGAGACGGAGGTGCTCGAAGAGTTGTGCGAACTGTTGGCCGAGACGGCACCCGCGGGGCAGTTCCTTTGGAACAACCAACAAGTGGTTCACTTGCTCGTCAACGGATCGGGCGATCCGTGGGCTACGATCCACACCAAGCAGCCCGCCAGCGTCGACCTCGTGCTCACCGGACCCAAGAACCGTTTCGCCCTGGGCCGCGTCGCAGGCCTGGCGCACGAGCGCGAGCTGCAGACGCACCGCCCCGACAAGGACGTCGTCAAGCTCAAGTTCCGCGCCGCCGACGAAATCGCCAACGGCGAACTGGCCGATTTTCTGAAGGAGCATCTGGAGGCCGCGAGGAAGTAGGCATTGGTCATTGGTCACGGCATGTTGGGCCGGTGGACCGCCGAACGACGGACAACTGACCAATGACCGATGACCCTTTCACCGTTTACGTCCGACGCGGCCAGGCTATAATGCAGTATGAGGTGCGAAATGTATGCCTTCGACACTTGGCAGGCGATCGACGACGATTCCATGACGTCCATGGCAGGGGTCGCCGTCGGACCTCGCCTTGCCGATGGCCATGCGTCGGACGACAACGACCGCCGAAACGGCGCCGAAGCCTTGCGAGCCGTCTGGCGAAGTATGATCGAAGAGACGTTGAACGCCTGGCAACGGAATCCCGGCGAATTGGACGACGATGGCGTTCGGCCCCCGGCAACGGATACCATTGAATTGGCGCGGCGTCTGGCCCGACGGCTGTGCGAGCGCGGGTCACCAGCTCCAACCGGCATTGTGCCCAACGGAAGCGGCGGCATCACGTTTGAAAGGCACCACGGATTGTCGCTGGAGACGTTTCGTATCCTGGCGGATCATTCAATCGAATTGTTGGTGTTCGAGGACTGCCGCCTTGTCAGCCGGCGCCCGATCCTGGCGGATCATCTCTAGGGCTACGCGCGCGCTGAATCATGCCTCCCGCAGGTTCCGAGCCCATCGCCGACGATGAAATGCTCTACCGACGCATTCCGGTCTCGATGGGCTGGTATCGCGATGAAATTATCTTCAAAGATGCGTTTTACCCGCAGGATGATGAAACCAGCGGGCTGTCGGTGTATCGAGCAAAGTACAAATCCACCGCCCACAACGAACCCGGTTCAACCGTCGAACCAAGAGGGGTGACTTTGAAAACTTGCGCTGGTACGATGAAAAAAGGGCAAGTAACCTTGAGGCGGAGGCATGAACAGTCCCTTTCCTGGCATGGATCCCTATCTGGAAGACCCCGCATTCTGGTCGGATTTTCATCACACGTTCATTGGCTGCTGGCGCGAGGCGATCGCGGATGTTCTGCCTGAGCCATACGAAGCGCGCTTGGACGAAACCGTCCAGCTCGTGCAAATGCCACTACAAGAAGTCCGCCGTGGCCGGATTGAAATCCTTCATCGCCCGGAGCGTTCCCTGGTAGCCGTTTTGGAAATGCTCTCACCCGCCAACAAGGTGGGTGATGGGTTCGCGCAGTTTTGTAGCAAGCGCCAGGCCATCCTTGAAACGAAGACGCACCTTGTGGAATTGGATCTCCTGCTGGGCGGCTGGCGATTGCCGCTTTCCCGGCCGCTGCCCGCCGGCGATTATCACGCCTTGATCTCGCGCGCCGATCAACGGCCCGATTGCGAAGTCTACTCTTGGTTTCTGCGACAATCGCTCCCCTTGATTCCGATCCCTCTGAAATCGCCCGATGAGGACGTTTTCGTCGATCTTCAGAACGTGTTCCAGCAGACGTACCGTCGAGGCCGCTACGCGGGTTCGCTTCGTTACGGCCGCGCTCCCCATGCCCCCGTTGCGGCGAAGGACAAGCGATGGGTGATGGAGCAGAAGCCAAAATGACCCCCCAAGCTTGCGATGATCTGCCGAGCTTTCCGACGTGGAGAAGCAACGTATCTTGAAGAAGGGCCGTGCGGTCGTCGCGCGCGCACGTTCGCGCACCAAGGGCACGCCAGCCTCCCAGATTCAGAACGTGACCGACGACGCCGTGCGGGAGGTGCGCAGTCGCCATGTTCAGCGTGGTCGTTGACACCCATGTGATCGCGGCGGGCACCTTGACGAGCAATCCGCGCAGCGCAAGCCGCGAAGTTCTCGACCGTGCCTTGGACGGCGCCATCTTCATCGCTTGCGCCGAATCGGTCGAACGAAAATCGTTACACCATGTGCGTTCATCCGTGCCCTGGATGCCGTCTGACAACTTTCCAATGCCCTCCCTCCAAGATCTAAGGGGACATGACGACCGAGCGTCGCTGCGAATGGGGACGCGGAGCGTCCGCGGAGCCGGTCCCACGCGGAGCGTGGGAACGAGTCATGCCATGCTCAGGCCACGAGCCAGGGTGCGGGCTGTTCGACCGCTTGCCGCAGCGCGTCGAGAAACCGAGCGGCGGGCGCGCCGTCGACGACGCGATGGTCGAACGTGAGGCTGAGCGTGAGCGCCTGGCGCGGTACGATCTGATCGCCGACCACGGCCGGCTCGCGGACGATCCGCCCCATGCCCAGAATGGCGCACTGTGGAAGGTTGACGATCGGCGTGAAAACATCGATGCCGTACATGCCCAGGTTGGTGACCGTGAACGTGCCGCCTTGCAGATCTTCAACCGTAAGCCGCCGCGCGCGGGCAAGCTCGATCAGCCGCCGCGATTCCGCCGCCAGTTGCCGCAAACCCAGCGCGGGAACGTCGCGAACGACCGGCGCCAGCAGCCCGGCGTCGGTGTCGACGGCAATGCCGATGTCGATCGCGTCGGAGAAGAAAATCCCGTCGTCGCGCCACGAGGCATTGAGCGACGGGTGCCGCTTGAGGACCATCGCCGCGAGCTTGACGATCAGGTCCGTGAAGCTCGGCGCCGGCGTCTCGGACGAGTCGCTCGCCGCCTTGAACTGCTGGCGGATGCTCGCCAAGTTGGTCGCGTCGGCTTTGGTCGTGAGCGTCACGGGAGCCACCGCGCGGGCGCTGGTCGACATCCGCCCGGCGATCGTGCGCCGCGCCGCCGATAACGGTACGAGACGTCCGGCGGCCGAGCGCGGCCCGCCCGGTACGGCATCCAGGGTGAACTGGTGGGCGATGCCCGTCCCACGCTCGGCGAACGCTTGCACGTCGCGCGCGCGAATGCGGCCCGTGCGCCCGGTGCCGGCGATCGCCGTCCAATCGATGCCCGACGCGGTAGCCAGGCGGCGAGCGCGGGGACTGATCGTTGGCCGGGCGTAGGGTGGGCACCGCCCACCACCCGCGGTTTGAGGGACCAATGCGTCATGCGTCGAGTCCGGCATTGCCGCCGGCGTTGGGTGGGCGGTGCCCACCGTACGGCCTGACGCTTGGTGGGCGGTGCCCACCCTACGGTCGGCATTGCTTTCCCAAGGGGGCGATTCATCCGGCGCCAGCAAGTAGCCCAGCACCGCGCCGACCAACACCGTTTGGCCGGGCCGCGGCGCGTCGGGCGGCCATCGCAAGATGCCGCCGTCGATCGACTCGATTTCCTGGGCGGCTTTCTCGCCTTCGAGCACGAATAAGGAGTCGCCGGGTGCGATCGTCGCCCCTTCGGGCTTGAGCCATTCGACGAACACGCCCTCTTCCATGGTCCAACCAAGGCGGGGGACTTTGATGGGGATTGCCATGCTTTCGTTACTCCGCCATCAATTCGCGCACGGCCTGGGCGATCATGTCGGCGCTGGGTACGACGGCGGCCTCCAAGGGCGGGCTATAGGGGGTCGGCGTGTGGACGCCGTTGACGCGGCGGATCGGAGCGTCGAGCTCGTCGAAACCGCGGTCGATCACCTGCGCCGCGATCTCGGCCCCAAAGCCGCAAGGAGCGAACGTCTCGTCGACGATCAACAAACGCCCCGTCTTTCGCAGCGATTCCAGGATCGTGTCGATGTCCAAGGGCGCGACCGTCCGCGGATCGATCAGCTCGACCGAAATCCCCTCGGCCGCAAGTGTTTCGCAGGCGGCCAGCGCCTTATGAACCATGAGCGCCAGCGCCACGACGGTCACGTCGCCGCCCGCCCGCGCGACCGACGCCTTGCCGAACTCGACCATGTGCTCGCCGTCGGGCACGGGGCCCTTGATACTCAAGATCTCCTTATGCTCCAGGAACATCACCGGGTCGAACGAGTGGAGCGCCGTCTTCAAAAGGCCCTTGGCGTCGGCGGGGTTCGAAGGGACCACGACGCGAAAGCCGGGGAAGTGCGCGTACATCGGGTAGAAACTGCCCGAGTGGTGCGTGGCGGCCGAGTGGCCGATGCCGATGCAGCCGCGCAGCAACAAGGGCATCTTGAGCCGGCCACTGCTCATGTATTGCATCTTGGCGACCTGGTTGATCAGCTCGCCCAGCGAGTCGAGGATGAAGTCGCCGAACATGAAGTCGACCACCGGCCGCGTGCCGGTCATCGCCGCGCCGCAGGCCAGCCCGACGAAGCCCCGCTCGCTGATCGGCGTATCGCACAGCCGCTCGGGACCGTAGAGGTCGTACAAGCCGAGCGTCGTGTTGAAATTTCCCCCGCGCTTGCCGACGCCCTCGCCCAACACGAAGATCGCGGGGTTCTTGGCCATCTCCTCGGAGAGACCCTCCAGGGTGGCCTTCATGTAAGTTAATTCACGCATGGGATCGTTTATACCGCACGCGGAGCAGGAGGGGAAGCTTCACGCCGGCGAACCCAAGCGAAGCCAGACGGCCACCGTGCGCAGGCACGGCCCATTGTAAAAGTGCTGTAAAATCCGACGTCTTGTGTGCGATCTTGAGCCAAACGCGCTGTAGAAAGGGTCAAGACGCCGCGCCGCGGCACAATTGGGGATCAGTTCTTTGGCAATTTGGTTAAGAATCACAGCGGCACGACGGATCCGCGGATCGGCTCGCCGTTGGCGCAAGCTCCGCGCCGACGGCGAGCCGCCGCGTGGGCCGAGTTCGACGAATGCGGAAAATCACACGGCCGCGTCAAGTCGTGGGACCGCCACGTTTGGACCCCCCGTCAGGCTGGAAAGCGATGGAAAGCCCAACCAACCCATTTTGGGCGGGAGAAGGCTGGCTAACCATCATCGGATCTCCTATAAGACCAAGCATTGCCGGGACCAAAAGCGACCATCATGTGTCTGGGCATGAATAGTTCCCAATAGGGGACATCCTCGTATTTGTCGTCCTCAGCCGTGGGAATTATCAACAACGTACATTCGTTATCAAAGCCAATCGTTAGAATGCGTCCTTTTACATGACACCGACGAACCGTGGCGCCTTCGACTGACTTGATCGAACTTTCGAGTTTCTTTTCACCGCGACCCGATGTCACCTTTCCATTGGGTGTCAGGAGTGTCCAAGAGGTGCCACACGTTCCAAGCCTCCACGATCCTTTTGTTCGTCCAGCCATTCTCGGATTGGAACATGGAACGTGCGCGCCAAAATGCAGGTGAAGTTCGCCTCCATAAGCAAATCCAGCCTTCCAGCATTTCTTACCAGCAAGCCCTTTGATCGCCCCTCGGGCGTCGGCTTTTGTCGAGATATTGTTCGGCGTCATTGTCTTACTGTGCATCTTCTTCGCCTCTAAATTCCCTGGCGAGTTTTCCCAATTCGTCGAAGGTGAAATCGCCATGTTTTCCGCTTCCCCTGTAACCTTTGTCCTTCAGGTCGTGTATAAAGTCGCTGAAATCATAAATGTCTTCGTCTGTAATAATGCCATTCAATCGGCACGCAGCCCTGAATGTCTTGATGTCCGGCTTCATGCGTGACCCGCGGATTGCAAGGCGCCCCACCCTACGGCTTGAGCGTCGCCAGCGCCTGTTCGACGGCGGCGAGCTGGCCTTGGATCTCGGCCAGCGAGGCGCGCTCCTTGGCGACGACGTCCGCGGGCGCGCGCTCGACGAAACCGGTATTGGAAAGCTTTTTCTCCTTGGCGGCAAGCAGCCCCGCGATTTTACCATGTTCCCTTTCAAGCCGCGCGATTTCGGCGTCGACGTCGATCAGTCCGGCGAGGTTCACGTACAGCTCGATCTCCTTGAGGCTCACTTGGGCCGAGGTGGCGAACGCCGCGACGTCCGCGCCCCAGGCCGTGGCCCGCGCGCCGGCCAGCGATTTGAAATACGGCGCCATCGGCCGCAACAACTCGGCCGTGGCGGCCTCGCAACGGGCGGAAAACTCGATCGGCGTCTTGGGCGGAATGTTCTGCCGGCTGCGAATCTCACGCAACCCCCGCAACACCTGCTGGAAGCGGGCGAAACGGGCTTCGATCCGCTCGTCGCGGCGGCCCAATTCGGCCGCGGGCCAGGGAGCGATCATGATGCTCTCGGCCGCCGCCACCGGCGCCGCCAGGCCGCGCTCGGGCGCCGCGGCGGCGAGTAACTGCCAAATCTCCTCGGTGATGAAGGGGACCACCGGATGCAACAGCCGCGACAACGTGTCGAGCGTGTGGGCCAGGACGCGCTGCGCCACGGGCCGCCGCGCCGCGTCTTGCAAGCGCCCCTTGACCATCTCGACGTAGAAACCGCAAAACTCATCCCAGGCGAACTCGTACAGGGCGCGCATCGCATCGGCAAAGCGGTACGTGTCCAGCGCCGACGTCACCTCGGCCGTGACCGTCGCCAGCCGGCTCAGGATCCAACGATCTTCGACGGCCAGTGTACTGTCGGCGACCGGCGCGGCCGTGTAGCCTGCGAGGTTCATCAGCGTGAACCGCGCGGCGTTCCAGAGCTTGTTGCAGAAGTTGCGTGCCAATTCAAAGCGTTCACTCACGACCGCCCCTCGTGGCAGGGCCTTGTCGTGGGGCTTCTCGGCCCATTGCGTCGAGAACTCGCCGGCGCAGTGGGGGCATTTGACCCGTGGCAAGATACGGTTCTTTTTCGTCTGCTCGATCAGCTTGTGGCAATGCGGGCACTCGAAGTCGACGGGCATCCGCACATCCTGCGTCTCGGTCGTCAGGTACGCCAGGCCGAAGCGGAGCGAATCGGCGCCGAACTTGTCGATCACGTCGAGCGGATCGACGCCGTTGCCCTTCGACTTCGACATCCCCTCGCCGTTGCCGTCGAGAATCTTGGGGTGAATGAAGACCTCGCGGAAGGGCACGTCGCCCATGTTGTGCAAGCCCGTCAGCACCATCCGCGCCACCCAAAGCGTGATGATGTCGCGGCTGGTGATCAGCGCGCTGGTGGGGTAATAATACTTCAACTCCGGCGTCTGTTCAGGCCAGCCGAGCGTCGAATGGGGCCAAAGGGCCGAACTGAACCAGGTGTCCAGAACGTCCTGTTCGCGGACCAGCCGGTGGCCCGGCACGGCGTCGTCGTCCAAATCCTCCTCCAACGCGCAAATCAGCCAGCGGTCGCCCTCCTCGTCGCGGTTCCAAACGACGTCGTCACGGCCGGCGAAGGCCTTGCGCAAGTCGGCCTCGCCGGCGGTCGCGGCGTACCAAATGGGAATCTGGTGCCCCCACCACAATTGCCGGCTGACTGGCCAATCGCGCTTTTCGCCCAGCCAGTCGAGATAGCCTTGGGCGTAACGCGGCGGAAAGATCTTCACGCGGCCGTCGCTCACGGCGTCCATCGCCGACTGGGCGAGCTGGTCCATCTTGACGAACCATTGGTCGGCCAGGTACGGCTCGATCGGCGTTTTCGAGCGATCGGAGTGGGCCAGCTCGATCTCGCGCTCTTCGACGTCGGCTAGCAAGCCCAGGGTCTCCAAGTCGGCCACGACCCGTTGGCGCGCCGCGGAAACAGCCAGCCCCTGGTACGGCCCTGCGTTGGCGTTCAGCGTGCCGTCGGGATCGAGGATGTTGACCATCGGCAGACGTTGCCGCTTGCCAACGTCGTAGTCGTTGGGATCGTGGGCCGGCGTGATCTTGACGCAGCCGCTCCCCAACTCCGGCCTGGCCCACTCGTCGGCCAGCAGCGGGATTTCGCGGTCGAGCAAGGGGAGCATCAGTTTTCGGCCGGCGCGCGCCATGTCGCGCAACTGGATCAGGAGCGGCAGGTGTGTCGTGCGCCGCTCGATCAGGGCGTCCCGTTGCGATGCGATTTCCGCCCGCTGTTTCTCGGGCGCGGCGGCGAGTTTTTCATTCAACTCCGCCACGGCTCGCTCCAGCGCGGCCGAGGGGTCGGGATGGACGGCGACGGCGGTGTCGCCCAGCATCGTTTCGGGGCGGGTGGTGGCGATCGTGACGTGCGTCGGCTCGCCCGGCAGCGGATCGATCACCGGGTACTTGAAGTGCCAGAAATGGCCGGCGACCGTCTCGTGGTAAACCTCGTCGTCGCTGACGGCCGTTTGCAGGTACGTGTCCCAATTGACCAGCCGCTTGCCGCGGTAGATCAGCTTTTCCTTGAACAAGCTGAAGAAGGTGTGGCGGACGGCGCGCGCGCAGATCGGGTCGAGCGTGAAACGGGTCCGCCGCCAGTCGCAACCGGCGCCGAGTCGCTTGAGTTGGCCTAGAATCCGCTGCTCGTACTCATTTTTCCATTCCCAAATGCGCGTGACCAGTTTTTCGCGGCCCAGTTGGTGGCGTGTGACCTTCTCCTCGGTGAGGAGCCGCCGTTCGACGACGGCCTGCGTGGCGATACCAGCGTGGTCGGTGCCCGGCATCCAGAGGGCGTTGTAGCCTTGCATCCGCTTGAAGCGGATCATGATGTCTTGCAGCGAGTTGTTCAGGGCGTGTCCCAAGTGCAACGCGCCGGTGACGTTGGGCGGAGGGATGACAATCGTGTAGGGCTTGCGATCCGGGTCCGGCTCGCTGTGGAAGTAGCCGCGTTCTTCCCAGAAGCGATACCAGCGCCGCTCCGGCCCGCCGTGCTGGTATTGTTTGGGCAGTTCTTCGTGGGAGATCGTCGGCATGGCATGGGAAAAGGCGTTAGGCGTTGGGCGTTAGGCGTTGAATCAGGGGCCGAACGCCTATACATCACGCGGACGACAATGGTGGCTGGTGGCAGAGCCCAAGCGATGCCCCCGGCTCGATAGCGACCGGGGCATCGCTTAGGCTCTGCCCCAGCCACCATGCCCCGACTTTCCATCCGGGGCATCGCCGAGGCTCTGCCCCAGCCACCAGCCACCGTCCCTATCGCCTAACGCCTCCTTCGTCCTTGAATAACTTGTACTCGATGCTGTCGACCAGGGCGATCCAACTGGCCTCGATGATGTTCTCGCTCACGCCGACGGTGCCCCAGACGTCGCGCTCGTCGCGGCTTTCGATGACCACGCGGACGCCAGCCGCCGTGGCGGCCTCGGAGTTGATCACGCGGACTTTATAGTCGACCAGGTGCATGCCCGCCAAGTTGGGAAAATGGGCGCCCAACGCCTTGCGCAACGCGGCGTCCAACGCGTTGACCGGACCATCGCCCTCGGCCACTTCGTGGCGAACGGCTCCGCCGATGCGCAGCTTGACCGTGGCCTCGGTGGTCGCCGCGCCGTCGCGGTCGGCCTCGACCCCCACATGGAAGTGCAGCCGCTCGAAGTGCGGCGTGAACGCCCCGGCGCATTTGCGAACCAAGAGGTCGAACGAACCCTCGGCCGCCTCGAACTGGTAGCCTTGGTTTTCCAGGGCCACGACGTGGCCGAGGATCTTGTCCATCAACTCGCGGTCGTGCTGCAAGTGGTGCTTGGCCGTCAGGGCCATGATGTTCGACCGGCCCGACAGCTCGCTGACCAGGAACCGCCGCTCGTTGCCAACCTGTTGCGGGTCCATATGCTCGTAGCTCGACGCGGCCCGAGCGACGGCGTGTACATGCATGCCACCCTTGTGGGCGAATGCGCTCGCGCCGACGAACGGCTGGCTCGACCGGAAGTTCATGTTCGCAAGCTCGTAGACGTAGCGCGACAATTCGGTGAGCCTGGGCAAGCTCTCCGGCCGCAGCACCTCATAGCCTTCCTTCTTCAGCGCCAGGTTGGCGATCACCGAGATCAGATCGGCGTTGCCGCATCGTTCGCCGATGCCGTTGATCGTACCCTGCACTTGCACGGCGCCGGCGTCGACGGCGGCGAGCGAATTGGCCACCGCCAGGTCGCAGTCGTTGTGGCAATGGATGCCGACCGGCGCGGGCAGTTCGCCGCGGACGGCGCGGGTCATTTCGGCCATTTCGTCGGGCATGCCGCCGCCGTTGGTGTCGCAGAGCACGACCAGCCCGGCCCCCGCCTCGGCGGCGGCCCGGACGGTTCGCAAAGCGTAGGCGCGGTTCGCCTGCCAGCCGTCGAAGAAGTGCTCGGCGTCGTAGATCACTTCCATTCCCGCCTCGCGCAAGAACCGCACGCTGTCGGCGATCATCGCCAGGTTTTCATCGAGCCCCGCGCGCAGCACCTCGGTCACGTGAAAATCGGACGTCTTGCCGACCAACGTCGCCACGCTCACCCCGGAATCGACCAAGGCCCGCATGCCCGGATCGTTGGCCGGATCGATCCCTTTGCGGCGGGTCATGCCGAAGGCGCAAATCCGCCCCGCCTGCTGATCGAGCGACCGAGCGCGTTGAAAGAACTGCGCATCCTTGTCGTTTGAAAGGGGATAGCCCCCTTCGACGTAGTCGAAGCCCAGGGCCAGCAGCCGCTGCGTGATCAGCAGCTTGTCCTGCAGCGAAAAGCTGATCCCCTCGCCCTGGCTGCCGTCACGCAACGTGGTGTCGTAGATTTGAATGCGACGCATGGATTTTGGATTTTGGATTTTGGTCACACGAACCCGCGGCGCAAGCAAGGCAAGGTTACGGCACACGGAGTGTGCCTACTACTTTGCCGTTGTCACGCGAGGATGTCAACTACAGCATCCGGCGGATGGCCGGGACGAAAACGCGGATCGGCTGCAATCGCAGGATCTTGGCACGCGACGCGCCGGGTTGGCGGACGCCGTGGCTTACGCTACGGCCGTGCCTGCCAATTAGGAAGGCGTTTCGCAGGTGGTCGTCGATCGACGCCAAAACCCACTCGACCACCTGTGGGTCTCCCACGACGACGCCGGTCTCGGTGTTGAGGTACTCGGAGCGTGGATCGAAGTTGAATGAGCCGACGAACGCCGTCGAACCGTCGACGACCATCGACTTGGCGTGCAAGTGGTTCGGTCCCGCGTACTCCCAAAGTTCAAAGCCGTGGCGCAACAGCCGCCGCCGCTGGTTGGTGAAGACGCCGGCGACCAGGATCTCGTCGGTGCTGGCGAGCGAATTGGTGAATACCACAATCTGGACGCCGCGGGCGCGCGCGTCGAACAACGCCCGCCGCCACTGGGCCGACATGATGAAGTACGGAGTCTCAAGAACGATGCTGACTCTGGCCTGGCGAATCAAGGCCAGCAATTGCTCGTTGATGTCGCCCGGCTGTCGCTTCAGCCCGCACAGGTCGTGGACGAACCGCGCGCAGCGGACGTCGACGGCGCACTCGGACCAGTCGTTGCGGGTGCAAAACTCGATCGGCCGGCAACCGACCGACAAGTAGCGGCCGGCCGTGAGCCAGAGGCCGGCCTTCGCGGCCGACGAGAGACCTGCCGCGGATGCCTCGCTCAGTCCGACACGATCGAGCGACAACTCGTCCTTCTGCTTCCATTTTTGCCAGAGGTTGTCTTTCAGGTCGGTGTCGCGGACTTCATCGCTGTTCCAGAGGCACGCGTAATAACGGTGGGCATGGGCGACGACGTCGCCGCGGAGGTAGGCGTCGCGGTCGACGTAGTTGACCTTGTCCAGCCCGAAATGGGAGATCTTCAGGTTCCGGCTGCCGACGATCATCCGCTCGCGATCGACGATGAGCACCTTGTCGTGCATCCGCAGGTTCATCCAACTCGGATGAGCGATCGTAACGGGATGGAACTCCTTGATCTGAACGCCGGCGCCGAGCAACAGCGCCTGGACCTCGGGCGGAATGTCGTTGTGCTCGGCGTCGACGATCAGCCGAACCGTCACATGCCGCAAGGCCGCGTCTCGCATCAGCGACAAGTAGGTCGCCGCGATCCGGTCGTTGCCGATCCCGTAGTACGAAGCCTCGATCTCCCAGGTCGCCTGCTGGATGAGATCGACCCTCGCCTGGGCGGCCTCGTAGTCGCCCTGCAAGAGCCGGAACCGGTCGCCCGCGCGCGCGATCGCCGGAAGCCAGGCGACGGCCAGCGCGAGGAAACAAACCAGCGACTTCAAACGAACCTCCTTGACGCGCCCTTGACCGACCGACGACACGCAGAAATCGGCCTGACGGCGCCATCCCTATCTTGTTCGGCTATCCTTCGCCCCAACGCGAAACCGGGGGGAACCTATTCGCAATTTGCCGCCGCGAAAGTCGCTGCGACGGGGATTCATTGCGCCGACGGCAAGGTCGATCCGCGATGGATCTGGCGGATCAAGAGCGCCAGGGAGGTTAGTGAGTAGAGGTTAGGAGCTTGAGCGCGGCCGGTTCATCGACCCCCAACCTCTAACCCCTAACCCCTAACCTCAATTTACCCAAACGGCAGGATCACCTCGGCGTGCAAGAAGCGGCGAAGTTGCCGCACGACTTGGATGAACTTTTCCAGATCGACTGGTTTGACGATGAAGCTATCGACCCCCAGCAGTTCGCTCTGCACCCGGTCGTCTTCGTCGTCGGAACTGGTCATGATGACGACGGGGAGCGATTTCAACTCGTCCGACTCCTTGACGCGCGCGAGCACTTGCCGGCCATCGAGTTTCGGCAAGCCGAGGTCGAGCAGCACCAGGTCGGGCCTCGGCGCGCGGGCGAACTTGCCTTGCCGCCGCAGGAACTCCAAGGCTTCCTCGCCGTCGCGGATGAGCGTCAGCCGGTGCCGCACTTGCCCCTTCTTCAGGGCCGCGATCGTCACCTGCGCATCGACCAGGCCGTCTTCGACCAGCAAGATTTCCATCGGCCGACCGATCGTCTCGTTCGACATACGACACCTCCGCCTTCCAGTGTCGCACGAAGCGACCGATCTGTACAGGCTTGATACCAAGAGGGGGCTAACGCCGGGGGCACCTGAGCAACGGCATCTGTAGGGAACGCCCTCCGTGGCAACGGCATCTGTGGGGAACGCCCTCCGTGGCGACGACATCTGCCCTTGTGCAGGCCGTTGCCCACACGTCTCGAATTGCTTGAATCAAACCACTTGCAAGCCTCACCACGGCCGTGCATGATGATGGTTTTCCACACCGCAGCCATCGTGGGAATCTGGCAATGAGTCGCGGCGAAAACGAACTTCAAGCCGAGTTTCAACGAGTCGTGGAACAATATGGTCCATTTGAAAATTGCTTTCCACTGACCGGGGGACTGTGGACCAATGAACATCACTTGCCCCAAACACGACTTCGCCGCGTCGTGCAGTGCGCAGGCGATCATGTGGGAATGCCGTGGAAGGAATGCCGCGTCCTCGATCTGGGTTGCATGGACGGATTGTACTCGATCGAATTTGGACGGCAGGGGTGTGAAGTGGTGGGGATCGAAGGCAGGGAAGACCACGCCAGTAAAGCTCGCTTTGCAGCTAGGATCCTCGGCCTCGACCGAGTCACGTTTCTTCAAGCGGATGTACGAACAAAGCTCAAGGAGGATCTCGGTTTCTTCGATCTCTCGGTCTGCAGCGGGATTCTCTACCACATGGATTCAAAGGCGGCGTTTGAGCTCATTGAGCGGCTCTACGACATCACGCGACGAGTGGTGTTGATTGATACACACGTCACGCTGAATGGCGCGACCAAGGTCAACTATAAGGGGCGAGAGTACTTTGGCGAGGCGCGCCGCTCTTATCACCCTCGCTGGTCGTACTCCGATGAGCCGCGTTTTTTTCTCACTCGACCCACTCTGGTGAACTTCTTGCAAGACGTCGGGTTCACCTCGGTCTACGAGTGCTTCAACCCACCGCACCTGAACTATGGGCGGCCGGGAATCGAACACCACGATCGCTGCACTTTTGTGGCCCTCAAGTCCGAGCGGGTTGTCATTGAGGCGTCGCCCGCGGTCAATCAGTTGGTCGAGCGCTGGCCGGAAGGCGCTCTCTCGTACCACCCCGCGACTGTCTCTCCTTTCGCCCGGTTCAAAGCTCGGCTCCGATCGCTACTCGCCCTTGTTCCCCGTGGCCGACCAATGCGATAAGATAAAGGCATGTCTTTGCGCGCCGAGAAACTCAATGTTGCGGGTGTTTCACTCGGCGAGCCCCCTATCGACGACGATCTGCCGTTGACCGTGGTTGGCCCGCGCGCCGGTTGGCGGCCGCTCGACCTAGCCGAGTTGTGGCGCTATCGGGAATTGTTGTTCTTCCTGGCTTGGCGCGACGTCAAAGTCCGCTACAAACAGACCCTGCTCGGCGCGGCCTGGGCCGTCTTGCAGCCGACGTTGATGATGATCGTGTTCACGCTCGTGCTGGGCCGCTTGGAAAGGACGGGGACGAGTGACATTGCTTACCCGGTACTCGTCTACGCCGGCTTGCTCCCCTGGACGTTCTTCGCAAACGCGCTGGCCAACGCGGGCCAAAGCGTGGTACAGGCCGAACGATTGATTACCAAGGTCTACTTCCCGCGGCTGGCGGTGCCGTTGGCCGCGGTGGTCGCGGCGGTGGTCGACTTTGCGCTCGCCGCGCTGGTCATGGCCGTGCTGGTGGCGTACTACGGCGGCGTCACGCCGTCGTGGACGATGGTTCTGTTGCCGGCGTTTGCTTTGTTGATCTTGTTGGCGGCCGTGGGGGTCGGCACGCTGCTGGCCGCGTTGAACGTGGCCTACCGCGACGTGCGGCATGCCCTGCCCTTCCTGATTCAACTTTGGTTGTTCGCCACTCCCAGCGTCTATCTGCCCCAAGCCGACACGGCCGGCTGGCTGGAAATCAATCCGCTGAACGGGCTAATCAGCGGATTCCGCGCCGCCGCCCTCGGTCAGCCGATCCCCTGGCCGCGGCTCGCCTACCCGGCGTTGGCCGTGGCCGTGCTCCTCGCCGTCGGCATCACTTACTTTCGCCGCGTCGAGGACTCGTTCGCCGACGTCATTTGAGATGAAGGATGAAGGATGAGGAACGAGTTGACAACTGACCACTGACGACTGACAACCTCCCATGCCCCCCGCCATCCGCGTCCAAGCCCTGTCGAAGCGATTCCGCGTCCGCAGCGCTGGGCCGCGCCCGCGCTATCGCACGTTACGCGAAGAGGTCTCGCGGCTGGTTGGCAGGACCATGCGGAGGCTGCGAGGGACCACCGCCGGTGACGAGACGGATTTTTGGGCCTTGCGCGACGTGTCGTTTGACGTCCCGCATGGCGAGGTGATGGGCGTCATCGGCCGTAACGGAGCGGGCAAATCGACCTTGCTCAAGGTCGTCAGCCGGATCACGCGGCCCACGGCGGGCACGGTTCGCATTCGTGGCCGGGTCGGCAGCCTGCTCGAGGTCGGCACCGGCTTCCATCCGGAGCTGACGGGCCGTGAGAACATTTATCTCAATGGGGCGATTCTGGGCATGTCGCACCGCGAGATCGTCCGCAAATTCGACGCGATCGTCGATTTCGCCGGCACTGAGACGTTTCTCGACTCGCCCGTCAAACATTACTCCAGCGGTATGTACATGCGGCTGGCCTTCGCGGTCGCGGCCCAGTTGGAGCCGGAGGTGCTGCTGATCGACGAGGTGTTGGCCGTTGGCGACGGTGAATTCCAGGCGAAGTGCCTGGGGAAAATGGGTGAACTGGCCACGCAGGGACGCACGATCCTATTCGTCAGCCACAATCTGGCTGCTGTACGGAGCCTCTGCAAGACGACGGTTTGGCTCGACCAAGGGCGGATTGCCAGCCATGGGCCGACGGCCGAGGTGGTGAATCGTTACATTGATTCCGGTGAGCGGCTTGCGAGCCAGCGGACCTGGGATTCGCCGGAAACCGCGCCGGGTAACGACAGCGTCCGCCTGCGGCGGGTCGCGGTTGTGCCGGCCGAGGGCGACCAGCGGGCCGCGCTCACGATCGTCACGCCGCTCGTGATCGTCTTCGAGTGCTGGAATCTCCTGCCGGAAGCCGAGTTGAGCCTGAATCTGGTGCTGTATAATCTGGAAGGGGTCTGTATCTTCAATTCGATCGCGCCGGCCGCGATGCTGCCGCGGGGCCTGTTCCGCAGCACATGCCGTGTGCCGGCTGACCTGCTGAACGACGGGGTTTACCGTGTCCGGCTCCTGGTGGTGGAGGACGAGGCGGTGCCGATCGTCGACCTTGAAAACGTGGCGATGTTCGAGGTTCACGAGACGGAGCGGCCCATTCGCTGGTTCGGTAAGCTGATCGGCGCCGTGCGTCCGCGCTTGGAATGGATCACGCGGCCGATCCCAGAGCAGGCGGAATAGGGAATCGGCCCATGCATCCCCTGGTACGAAAGGTCTTAAGGCCCCCCTGGCGAGCGCTCAAGCGCGTGGCCGACGCGCGACGGATGGCCTACGCTCGCCGGCGCCTGGCCGCCTTCGCTCCGCCGTACAGGATCAACGCCGGCTGTGGAGCGGTACACTTCGACGGCTGGGTCAATATCGACCTGCGCCGCGACGTGCTTTCGATCGATCTCGCGTGGGATCTGTCACAGGGCATCCCCGTACCTGACGATTGTTGCGAGGCGATCTACTCGGAACACATGCTGGAACACCTCAGCGTGCCGCAGGGATTGGCCTTCCTGAACGAATGCCGTCGGGTGCTCAAGCCTGGCGGCGTGTTGCGTATCGCCATGCCGTCGCTCGACGATCTGCTCGTAAAGTGCGTGCGCGGCGATTGGCGCGAAGGGGAGGACTGGCTGACCGACCCTCCGCACCAGTTCGTCCAGACCCGCGCGGAGATGGTCAACGTCATGTTCCGCTGGTGGGGCCATCAGTGGCTCTACGACCGGGAAGAGTTGTACCGTCGTTTGCGCGAGGCCGGTTTCGACGTGATCCGCGACGCGGCATGGGGGCGGAGCGAATGGCCGGCGCTGCGAAACCGCGAAACGCGGCTGAATTCGCGTTTGATCTGCGAGGCCGAAAAACAGGAACCATGTTGGACGGCGGGCGGCGGTCGAATTGCCTGGCGTTGGCCAAAATCGCCGGCCCCGTCGCCCACCAGCGGGCCGCTACTCAAGCCAATGACCTCGCCGCAGGTTTCCGTGCTCATGGCCGTATACAATGGCGAGAGATTCCTACCCCAGGCACTGGACAGCGTGCGATGCCAGACGTTCACCGATTTCGAGTTCCTGATCGTCGACGATGGTTCCACGGACGACACGCGGGCAATCCTCGAGAGGTATGCGCGGCGCGACGGCCGCATCCGCTTCCTCAGCCGCTCGAACACGGGCCGAACTCGGGCGCTCAACGAAGCGCTTGGCATGGCACAGGGCGAGTACGTCGCGCGAATGGACGCGGACGACGTTTCCTTGCCGGATCGTTTCACGCGGCAAGTCGTGTACCTCCGCGAGCACCCGGAGTGTGATGCGGTGGGCACGAGTCTTCGGTACATCGACGCGGACGGCACCGCGCTTTTCGAGGAGCGGCGGCCCGTGACGCATGCGGAAATCGACGCCGAGTTGTTGGCCGGCCGGCTTGTATTGCTACACCCGTCGTTGATGGCGAGGCGCTCGGCACTGCTCGCCGCGAACGGCTATCGCGAAGCGTTCGACGGAGCGGAAGACATGGACCTCTGTCTTAGGCTGGCCGAGCGCGGCCGGTTGGCCAACCTGGCCGAGGTGCTCATCGAGTATCGCCTGCACTTCCAACACGAGAGCTTTCGTCGCTTCGAGCGGGCGCGCGAGCTCGCCCGGAACGTTCTGGCTGACTCTTATCGACGCCGCGGACTGAGTTTCAGCGATGATGTGTTGCCCCCCCAAGCGGCGCCGCCGACGGAATTGGAGTACCAGCGGTACTGGGCGTGGCGTGCGTTTCATGCGGGGCACTACGCGACGGCCCGCAAACACGCCTGGGGGGCCGTGCGACAGCAGTTCCGTTCGCGGGAGTCGTGGATTCTGCTGGCCTACGCCTTGCTTGGTCCGTGGGCGGAGCCCGTTCGACGCTGGTATCGGCGCCTCGTCCGTCCCGCGTCGTGAGCGCGACATGCTAACCCCGCTTTCCGTGCTGATGCCCGTGTACAATGCCGAGCGCTACGTCGCGGAGGCGGTCGAGAGCATCCTTGCGCAGACATTCGGCGACTTCGAGTTGCTGATCATCGACGACGGCTCGACCGACCGGTCGGCCGAAATCCTTGTCCGCTATGCGTCGCGAGAACCGCGGATCAGGCTGACGCGCCGGCCGAATACGGGCCATCTGGCCGCGCTCAACGAGATGTTGGCTCGCGCGCGAGGCGAGTTCGTGGCCCGCATGGACGCGGATGATGTCGCGCTGCCCGATCGCTTCGAGCGGCAGTTAGCCTACCTGCGGACGCATCCCGAGTGTCTTGCCGTCGGCTGCGCGCTGGCGAACATCGACGAGGATGGCGACCTGTTGTGCGAGGAGCGACTTCCGTTGGACCACGATGAAATCGACCGTCAGTTGCTCCGAGGCCAGGGGGGACTTTCGCACCCGGCCGCCATGATTCGCCGCGCGGCGCTGGTCGAGCTGAGCGGATATCGTCCGCCGTTCTACGGCGCCGAGGACAAGGATCTTTGGCTTCGTCTGGCGGAGCGTGGAAGATTGGCGAACCTGCCGGAAGTGCTGATGAAGTACCGCGTGCATGCGGAGAATTTTGGCTTCCGGAACTACGAGCGGTCGCTGGCCGCGTTGCAGGCGGCGCTGTCCGAGGCCTACCAGCGCCGGGGCCTGGCATGCCCGGCCGACCTGATGGCGAACGTGCCGAAGCCGACCAGCGGTCTGGAGAGACGCCGCGCCTGCGCTTGGAGCGCGGTCCATTCCGGCCAATTCGCCACCGCCCGCAAACATGCGTTGGCGATACTGCGCCAGCAGCCGCGCGCGAAGGCGTCGTGGGTGCTCTTGGCCTATGCCTGCCTGGGACCGAAAGCCGACGCACTGCGCCGTCTCTATCGCCAACTCCGCGGATGGTCGCCATGAGGATCTGCTTCGTTCTGCCGTACGCCTACCCCCTGTTCGAGCCCGGCGCCGGCGGCCGGTTCGGTGGCGCGGAGTTCCGTGCCGTGTCGTTCGGCCGCCAATTGGCCGGCATGGCCGGCTACGAAATCGCCTTTGCGGTGCGAGATCAAGGCCAGCCACACCGGCAGCGGATCGACGGCATCGACGTTTTCACGATGCCCGACGACACGAGTTGGGATCGCCGGCTGCTCGACCGGCTGCGCGGATCGATTCACGCCGAGTCGCGATTCCCTTGGCTCAAGATCGACCGTTGGCGGCCCGGTCTGGCCTGGGAGTTGCCTGCCGCCGTCGCCTGCCTCGCGGCCCGCGCGCTTCGACGGCAGGTCCAAGAGCGCCGCTTCGCCAACCCGGCGCGCCGCCGAGTCCTGGAGGAGATCGGCGCCGACGTCTACGCCTCGTTCGGCACGCACCATGTGACGGCCGAGGTAGTCGCTTTTTGTGGCCGCCGGCGTTGCCGAAGCGTGCTGTTCGTGTCGTCCGACTACGACCTGCTCGAACAGTACCACCGCGGCTCGAGCTTACGGAACATTTACGGCGAACGGGGACACGTCTGCCATTTTGGCCTGGCGCACGCCGACCTGATCGTGGTGCAAACCGCCCGGCAGCAAGCTTTGCTCCAAAACCGTTTCGGTCGTTCGAGCGTCCTGATCCGCAACCCGATCGACCTGTGCCAACCCGCTCCGCCGCCGGCGCGCCGCCCTGCTGAAGGATTCGCGCTTTGGATCGGCAAGGCCGATGATTACAAGCGGCCGGAACTGTGCCTTGAACTTGCCCGACGGTGCCACGAAATTCCATTCATGATGATCGTCAACCGCGCCGCTCCCAACGTCTTCGAAACGGTGTCGGCCCAGCGACCACCCAATGTCGAGATGGTCGAACAGGTGCCCCAGTCCCAGATCGATGACTACTACCGCCGTGCGGCCGTGCTGGTGAACACGTCGGCTTATGAGGGCATGCCCAACACCTTCCTGCAAGCCGGCATGCACGGGATCCCAGTCGTGACGCTCGTGGTCGACCCCGACGGCATGTTGTCGGCCTCGCGTTGCGGGTTTTGCGCCGGCGGCGATCTTGAGGCGATGGCGGCCGACGTGACCCGAATCTGGCGCGGCGCGGATGAGGCCGTTGAGTTCTCGCGGAACATCCGGGCCTACGTCGAGCGTCACCACGACCTGGCCGGGCGCGCGGCGGAACTGGACCGCGCGCTAACCAACCTGGTCGGCGGCGAAAAGCTGGTCGGTTGACACCGAAATGAGACATTTTGCCACGAGAAAGCGGTGGCTGGTGGCAGAGCCTAAGCGATGCCCCGGCTAGATAGCGACCGGGGCATCGCTTAGGCTCTGCCCCAGCCACCGTGAATGTCTCATATAGTACGGCGCCTGACGGCACACGGAAGCTCACCTACTCTTCCAACTCGACTTCCGGGTTCAGCGACTTGTACCATTTGGTCCAGAAGCTGAGCGTCTCCTTGCGGGCGGCCTCGTCGGCCACGCCGCCCCCGAAACCAGGGCCCGCGAATTTGCGGCTGATGAAGCGCAGCCCTTCGTTGGCCGTGCTGAAGACGTCGGGGTCCGCGTCTTTGAGCGCCTCGAGCAAGATCGGTATCTGGCGCAAGTCGCGGGTCCGCGCCAGCAGCTTGACGGCCGCGACACGCTGTTCGGGCGACTTGCTCTCTTTCAACATTTCGCGTAGCTTTTTCTGGATGTCGCTCAGATGATCTTCATCGCCGGCCAAGCTTTGGCTTGCCAGCCCGGAGACCGCCTCCTCGAACTTGGGGTCGTTTGGGTTGGCGATCATCGCCAGGAGGCCCTCGGCGGGCCCTTTGAGCGGCTTGTGCTTGACGCTGCCCTTGACCATCTCCAGATCGCCCTCGCCCGATGGCAGCCCGCGGCCACCGACCGCCAAACCTCCTTGCAAGCGTTTGATTTCGGTGACCTTCTTGTACATCGAGCGCAGCAGGAAGAGCGTGGCGAAACAGGTGTCGCAGGTGGGGCCGACTTCAAGGGAAACCGCGTCCCAATGGCCATCTGGCTTTTGCTGCGAAAATAAGAACTTGGCCCCCTCGGTGTACCATTCGACCTCCTTTTCGATGTTCCCTTCGGCATAATCCTTGAACGTCTTGTAGCGTTCCAACGCGTAAAGGTAGTAGAAACCGTAATCGGGAGTGTTCACCGTAAAGTTGGCGTCCATGTGGCCATTGGCCTTTCCGATCCGCTCCCAGAGCGTGCCGCCCTCGACCTGAGTCGTATCCTTTCCCTTGCGCCCGACGCCCGGCTTCTTGACCTTTTTCAAGGGCGAGTCGTCGGAGACTTTATCAAGTTTGGCGTCGAGCAGGCCGAAATAGTCGGCGCACATGTAGAGACAGCCCGAACCAGCGGCGCACATGCTCAGCGTCGTGCGCTTCTGCTCGACAGGCGTGAAGCCGCCGGGGTCCGTGCCTTGGTATCCATGACTCCCGTCGGGGGCCTGCGTTCGCATCAACCAATTGGCCGCTTTTTCCCAACATTCCAGCGGTGTGTCGTAACCGGCCGCTTCGGCCGACCACAATCCCAGTACCCCATACTGCATCATCGACGTATCGCCGGTTTCAAAGCGTGGATAGCCCCAGCCGCCGTGTGGCTTTTGCACCCTCTTCAGGTGGTCGACCAACTTCACAATTGTGTCGGCGTAGGGGGCCTGTTGCTCCGGGGGCAACTCGGTCAGGAAAATAATCATCAGCCCGACCGTATAAATGTCGTATTTATCCACGCCGAACTGCATCACCTGATTCACCGCCGCTAGGCCCGCTTGCACCTTCGGATGATTGGGTTGCTCGGCCTTAAGGAACGTCATGGCCACCAGCGCCTCGGCGCCGGGGCGGGTATCGATCGACTTGGCCAAGAACACACAGGCCCGTGCGACGGCCGCCTTGACCTCGGGACTTTTCGGCGTCAGGGCGCGGGCAGGGGCCGGAAACGACGCCTCCCCAACCAGGGCCAGACAAACCGTGAAAAAGGCCCACGAGCGCCGACTGGGAGTGTGCGTGTTTGCCATCATCGCCTCGCCGCGGAGAGTACGGGCTACAATGGTGTTCATCGTATCCATGGCGTCGCACGCTGTCAACGCGACGGGGTGGAAGTCCCTGATAGCGGCGTCCGACGTACTTCGCCGGGACCAGCGTACGGGGCGTATCCGCCGGCCAATCGGCCAAGCGTTTGCCGGCTTTCTCCCCACAAGGCGGTTCGGTAGACTGGCGGGATGGTCATCGATAAAACTCCCGTCAGCTTTTCCTTCGGCAAGAACTGGGCCGAGTTCGCCGAACGGCACCTGACCGAGGACCGGCTTGCCTGCGCGCGCGAGCATCTGCTCGGTTTCCTGGAGTGCGGCGACTTGGAGGGAAAGTACTTCCTCGACATCGGTTCGGGGAGCGGACTGTCGTCGCTGGCGGCCTTCGACGCGGGGGCCAAACGGGTCGTGAGCTTCGACATCGACCCGGACTCGGTCGCAACCACACGCCTGTTGCGCCGGCGGCGAGGCGATCCCGATCGCTGGACCGTGCTGCACGGCTCGGTGCTCGACGCCGCCTTCCTCGATTCGATCGAGCCGGCCGATATCGTTTACTCGCGGGGCGTGCTGCACCATACGGGACGCATGTGGGAGGCCCTGACCAACGCGATCACGCGAATGCGACCCGGCGGCTTGCTCTACGTCGCACTCTACACGACCAGCGGCAGTTCGACCTATTGGCGCGACGTCAAGCGTCGCTACAACGCGGTCGGCCCGCTGCGCAAACAGTTCATGGAATGGCACTACGTGTTCCGCGATCTGGTCTGGCCCACGCTGAGGGGCGCCAAGAACGGCTGGAAGGTCGTCCGCGACGTGCGGAAATCGCGCGGCATGAACTATTACACGAACGTGAAGGATTGGCTCGGCGGGTATCCCTATGAGTTCGCCAAAGTCGAGGAGGTCTACAAATTCTGCCATGACCGGCACGGTCTCGATCTCAAGAACCTGGCCACCGGCGAGGCCAACAGCGAATACCTGTTCAGCGACCGGCGAGGGGAGCGAGGTGGGTAGCGGAACTCGTGAGAGTTCCGATTGGCGCCTCGACGCTCGGAATTCACGGGCGTGGTCAAAGCCGCTCATTCCACTCTCGACGCGCGTACTTCGCCAGGGCGAGTGTACGAGTCCTGTCCGCCGGCCAATCGGACAGCGGCTCCATCGCGGACCACGCGTCAAGGAGCGCGCGCCGCAACTCGGCGCCTGACACCGGCAGGTTCGTGACGAAGGCGCCGTGCGAGCGGCCGCCGCGGTAGCAGGGCTGACGCGAGGGCGGCGCCAGGCAGAGTTCGATGAGCGGCAAGGGAAAGTCGTAGAGCAGCGTGCCGTGGTACAGCAGATGGTCGCGTTTGACGCGCAGGCTATTGCCCGAAAACTTGCGATCGCCCAAGGCCAGGTCGCTCGTCCCGCGAACGGCGATTCCAGGCGCCAGCGCGCCGATGCCGGCGACCAGCGTTTCCAGCACGAAGCGATGGGCGGCGTCGATCGCCCGCAATTCGGGCCGCGATCGCAGGTCAAGAACCACCGCATACATCAGGCAGCCGGGCCCGGTGACGACGGCCGCGCCGCCGCTGCCCCGCCGCAAGACGGGGATCCCGCGCTCGCGGCAGGCCGGCATTCGCACCTCGCGGGCCACCTGCGACGATCGGCCCACGATGACCATCGGTTCCGAAGGCTCCCACAGCCGCAAACATTCGCTGGACCGCGCGGCGGCCTCGGCCTGTTCCAGCAAAGCCTCGTCAAGGGCCAGGTTCTCCGCGGGCGTCGGCAGCGTAAGATCGAGGTAGGTCATTGTCAGTTGTCAGTTGTCGGGGTTCAGGGGCAGTTGCCCGCTTTCTCCTTTCTCCTTTCTCCTTTCTCCTTTGCGATCCAGACGGGTTGACGAACTCCCCTGGCTCTCTACACTTGAATTCGTATGCTGACCACCGACACCAACGCCGGCGCCAACGACCTGCCGCGAACGCGGCGCGCCGCGAGCGTCTCGCCCGACGACCAATTGCCTCCGGTCGCCGCGCCGAGCGCCGGCTTCATCGTGCAATTGTTCGTGATTCCGGCCCTGATCGTGGCCATCATCTTCGCGATCGGCTGGGGGATCAAGTGGCTGGCCGACCGCGGCGCCGACCCGAGCGCCTACGTCGCCGCGTTGAAGCGTGATAACGACGGCCGCTGGCAAGCCGCGCACGATCTGGCCGACGTGCTCCGAAACCCGCGCAATGACCACCTCAAGGACGATCCGGCGCTGGCGGCGGACTTGGTCGACGCGCTGCGAACGCAAATCGACTTGGGCCGCCTGGACGAGCAGGCGATCGAGCTGCGCATCTACCTTTGTAACGCGCTGGGCGAGTTTCGCGTGCCCGGTGTGGTCGATATCCTGGTGAAGGCGATCAGGCTCGAACGCGATCCGCGGGAAGCGAATGTTCGGATGGCCGCCGTGAAGGCCGTGGCGGTGTACCTGTCGCAAGTGCCGCGGGCTCTTCGGGCGGACCCACCCGCGCTCTTGCCGGCGATCGTCGAATCGTCGCGCGACGAGCGTCCGTTGATGCGTTCGACCGCCGCCTTCGCGCTGGGCGCCCACGCGGGAAAGGAGGCCACGCGGCGGCTCGTGGCCATGCTGAACGACAGCTACCCCGACGTCCGCTACAACGCGGCCACCATGCTGGCGGTGCAAGGCGACCTTCGGGCGGCCGACACGCTGCTCGAAATGCTCGACCCCGCCCAGAGGGTCGCGGTGGAAACCGAGGAGCAACCGGCGTCGCGAGATTTCAAACGACAACTCATTCTGATCAACGCCCTGCGGGCCAGCAAGGAGCTCGCGGTCAAGGATCCCGCGGCCGACCTGAGTGCGCTGCGCGCCGCGGTCGAAAAGTTGAGTCGGGCCGACTCGCCCGCCCAAGTCCGTACACAAGCCCAAGCCGTTCTCATCGAAATGAAACACACAGAATGAAGGGAGTGGAACATGCCCACCAACGCCGAAGTGATCGAAATGCTGAAGACCGCCTACTCGATGGAACTCGAGACGGTCATGAACTACCTGGCCAACAGCATCAACCTCGACGGCGTGCGCGCCGAGGAGATCAAGAAGTCTCTGGCCGTCGACATCGCCGAGGAGTTGGGGCACGCCACGCAGCTCGGGCAACGAATCAAGCAGATCGGCGGGCTGGTGCCCGGCTCGATGAAGATCAAGCTTGGCGACCAGACGCAGCCCACCGACAACACGACCGACGTGGTGGGCGTCATCCGCTCGGTGATCGAGGCCGAGCAGGCCGCCTGCGCCCAATACAAGAAGCTCATCAAGGCCACCGACGGCGAGGACTACGTCACCCAAGACCTTTGCATCCAATTGCTGAAGGCCGAGGAGGAACACCTGGTGCTCTTCAAGGGCTTCTTGAAGGAATACGCGCAGGCCTGAGCATCCATCAGCCCAACAGGCCCTGGGCGAAGGCGGCGTGCTCGGGGCTGGACGCTCCTTGCTGTGCGACCACAACCCCCCGGCTTCACGGCCCTGCTGACCCGGCTCACGCAAACGGATTCACGATCGTCACGCCGTCGTAATCCATGGCCGCAGCCATGTCTTCCGAGTAAAGCGTAGATACGCCGCTTACTTCGCACGCCGCCAACAACATGCTGTCCCAGTGCGACAGACTGAAACGCGAGCGCAAAACGAACGAGATCTCGAAAACCACAGCAGCACGGTTTCGCTCGGTTGCATCATGAGGCGATCGAACAGTTCAACGGCTTTGGCCTGTTTCGCCGGTTCGTCCGCATCCAGCGCATAGACATACACGTTGGTGTCAACGGCGTTCATGGAGTTCGTCGCGCGTCAGGCGGCGTCCCAAGCCGTGCAAAGGACTTTTCCCAATCCACGCCTTCAACGATTCCCACGCTGCCACCGCTTCCACGCGATCAAGGAGCGGTTCGATCGTCACATTCACGCGGGTTTGCTCCGGGAACTGCAACCTCTCATCCGGTTTCAGCATTCCGCCGACAACCGTTGCGGTGACCTTGGTTGACATGGAGTCTTCCCTTCAAAAAGGATCATCATTCTACCCCATCGTCGCCGGGGTCGCATTGCCGCTTTCGGTGGTCCATTGGTGCCGAGCGATTCGTTCCTGCAATCGAGCTACTGCCGCTACCCCCATAGCCGCGTCAGCGCTCGGCCGCTGGAGATTGGGTACTCGTTGCCCGCGGGATGGCGCATCGGACTGGCTGGATCGACGCCCAAGGCGTTGAAGATCGTCGCCGTCAGGTCGGCGGGGCTGACGGGGTTTTCCACGACCGTGGCGGCGTGGCGATCGGTGCGGCCGTAGATCGTTCCGCCGGGCAGCCCGGCCCCGGCCAGGAGAACCGTGAAAGCGTGCGGCCAGTGGTCGCGGCTGGCGTACTTTTTGTCGATCTTGGGCGTGCGGCCGAAGTCGCCCATCCAGACGACCAGCGTCTCGTCCAGCAGCCCTCGCTCGGCCAGGTCGCCGACCAACGCGGCCAACGCGCGGTCGGCCCGCGGCGCCAGCCGGTCGCGGACCAGTGGAAAGTGGTTGCGGTGGGTGTCCCAGGGATTGTTGGCCAACCGCTCGCCGCGTCCGTCGGCCCAGTCCTGCGGCTCCTGACCCCAGTAAACCGTCACGAACCTCGCCCCGCCTTCGACCAGCCGGCGGGCCAACAGCACCGATTGTCCGTGCCGGTTGCGGCCGTACCGCTCCTGGGTCGCGTCCGGCTCACGTTCCAGGTCGAACGCCGCCTGCACGCCGGGCCGGCCCAACAGGGCCAGCGCCTGCCGCTGGTAGCCGTTGAACAAATCGACCTCGGCCGTCCGCTCCATCCGTGAAAGTTCATGGTTCAATCGGCCGACCAGCGAACCCAGTTGGGCGAGCCGTCGCGCGGGGATGTCGCGCCCGAGTGCCAAGTCGGGCTTGGCCAACCGCAACTCGCGCGTGAGCTCGACGTGAAACGGATCGAACGAGCCGCCCAGGAAGCCCGCGCTCTGCCCGGGAAGCGTGCGAGCTTCCATCTTCATCGTCTCGGGCAGCTCGATCACCTTGGGCATCACGGCCGGTGAGCGGTCGGCGTGGCCGAACGACGCGCCCATCTGCGGAAAGTCGGTCGTCTCGACCTTCAAGTTGCCCGCTGAGCTGACGTGCTTGTAGCCCGTCAGCATCTGGTACACGGCCGGGTCATGCACCGTTTCCTGATGGCAAACGCCGCGCACCTGAACGAACCGGTGCAGTTCGCGAGCGACCAAGGGCAAGTGTTCGCAGACGGGTACGCCCGGCACGCTGCTGGCGATCGGCTGAAACGGGCCACGGATCTCGACCGCCGCGTCGGGCTTGAGATCCCACAGGTCGATGTGGCTGGGCCCGCCATCCATGTAGAGCAGGATGCAGGCTTTGGCCCGCGCGCGGCCAAGACCCGATTCGCCCGCTTGCAACAGGGCTTCCAGCGGCAGGCCTCCCAGCGACACCAGGCCCAATTGCAGCATCTCGCGGCGGCGCAGCCGCGGGCCGAGAGCCAGCAAGCCGGAGAGTGCGGGCTTGCCGGGCGCGGCTGGGACAGCCACGGAGCGAGGTGACAAACGATTGGGCATCGTACCGTGATCCTCCTGGCCTTCATGCGGGTCGTCGATTATTATACTGTACGCGGCCGACCATGAGACTTTTTGTAGCGAGAAAGTGGTGGCTGGTGGCAGTGCGTAAGCGATGCCCCGGCTCGATAGCGACCGGGGCATCGCTTAAGCTCTGCCCCAGCCACCGTGAATGTCTCAATTTCGGCCGCGCGAAGTATACAAGCACCGGGTCCGCGCGTGCTACGTGCCTTTTCCCGCCGATCCGCTTTCCGTGTTCGTCATCAGCCAAAAAGCAAGGTACGACTTGGATCTGAGCGACCCGGTGGCCGACTTGGAAATGGACTTGTTCCAGCGAAATTGGCCCGTCGAGGTATTGCAGCTTCCGGCCGGGTCGCCGGAGTCTTCGCTGTCGTTTTTCAACCCCGTCAATTGCATACAAGTCTATGGCGACGCCTGGCGGGCCACGGTGGGGCGATAGAATGGGTTGGTGACGGTCAACGGTTGCGGCGCGGGGTACACGGCTTCGTCGGGGGCGAGTTGGCTCGCGCGCGGCACGAAGTCCGGGTTATACGACACCTCCGGCGCCACGGTGTGGATGGGCAGATACTGCCCGATCGCTCGGAGCTCGAATTGATGCTCGAGCAGCCGTTGCATTTCAATGTTATATCCACCAAAGCCACCGTAGCCGCCACCGAAACCGCCGTAGCCGCCACCGAAACCACCGTAGCCGCCTCGGCCGCCGTAGGGCCCGTAGCCGGCGCTGGTGTAGGCGGCGTAGACGGCGCGGCCGCCGCTGTAGCGTTCGTTGCTGCTGTAATGCCCGGGCCGAGCGCTGTAGACGCCCGCCACCCGTGGTGATCGGTAGGGTTGACCTCCGCCCGGCATTCCGGGCTGCATGGAATGGCTGGGGACCGACACGGCCCGCGTGGGAGTGCCGCGAGATCCGGCCTGGGCCGGAAGCACGCCGAACAGAAACAACGGGACGATCAGGGCGGCGAGTTTCATGGTGGTGTTGCCTCGTAGGGGTTTCTCAATTCTAGCTCATCACCGCGCGACATGCGCCGGTTTCGCCGCGGATACTGCGGATATATATGGATTGTCGCATTGGGTTCTGTAGGGAACGCCCTCCGTGGCGTTCCGTGACGCGGGTGCGACGTCTTCTGGCAGGACACGGAACGCCACGGAGGGCGTTCCCTACAGAGTCGGCGCCGCCCACCAACCCAACGCGTTGAGCGGTTTACCCGGCGCGCGACAATTTTGCCATTCGGTTCAGGGCCTGTTTCAGCACCGTCATGCGATCGCCCGTCGAAGCGTGCCCATGGTCGCGATCGGCCCCATCGTGCGACGCGAATAGTCCCCCCGTGGCGAACGGCTTGAGGCAGGTCTGCCGCTGAAGCGTGCGCGGCTGCGTGGCGGCCGAGCGTGGTTTGGCGGTCTGCCACGGACTGGCGGCCAACGCCAACTCGCTGATCGCCGTATCCGAATGTTCATTTTCGCCGCTGCCGGCCAGGTACAGCGCCTGCGATTCGGCCAGTTCCAACGCGGCGCGCTCGGCGAGCGCGTCGCCAGCCAGGTACAACGCCAGGAATGCCTTGATTTCGCCACACGGCTCGACCGCCTTGAAGAACAGCGACCGCTTGAACGTGCCTCGCGCCTGGGCCGAAAGCACGACCCAATCGCCACGCCAATGGGCCGGCACGACGAAGCGGAACGAGATGAGCTTGGTTCCCTCGAACGACGTCACGGCCGAGCGTTTCAGCTTGAAAAACACACCGTGCTCGTTGTCCAATGTTCCACTGGCCACCACCACTTTGCCAGGAGGAATCTTCTTCGATGTTTCCGACAACGCCTTGCGGTGTGTGGTGCCGACGCTGGCATTGGCCGAAGGGAGGATCTGCGTACCCACCGGGTTGTAAGCATTTCCGCCGGCGGCCGAGAACGTCGAGAACGACAGCCCGCTACCGGCCGTGGCGCCCACCGAGCGGGTCGTCTCCGTGGTCTTGGTCACCTCGATGCCGTCGGCCGCGTCGCTTTCAAGCTGCGTCTTGGGCAGGAAATCCACCACCCGCAATCGCTCGCCGGGACTGGTGATTTCAAACAGCAACTGCTCGATTTCCCGCTCCTCGCCGCGCGCCAGGCGCACGGAGATTCGCACCTCGGCCTCGACCACCTTTTCGTTCGGGTGCATCAGGGCGAACGCCTGTTCGGTCACGTCGTGGCACTCGACCTTGTAGCCCAGGTCGAAATCGACTTTGGGCTGGGCGGCGCGTGCCTGAGCGGGCCAAACCAGCAAGGCCGCCCATGCGAACCACCCAGACGCGAGAAACCGCCCACAAGCCGGAGAGCTAAGAGTTTTCATCGCAAGTCACCCCATTGCTGCCACCTGGATAAGTCGTTTCTTTCTACGCGGCGCTAGTCATAACCGTTCGTTTTTTTCGCAACGGGTCGCTTCCAGGCCGGAATGGCCACTTTGGGTTCGGACCATGAATAATACGGGTTAATGTGAAACCATGGATAATCCGGGCCTGTGCCGATCTCAAAACAGCGGGCCGAAAAGTACCAATACTTTGACAAAACGGCCCATTCGCGCCATACTGGCTATATTGCCATCTTATCCTTGACCTTCAGTGCCATCCCTATGAACAGCCGAATATCGACAACGCTTGTCGCCATTTTGTTCACCGCGCTTTGGGGTTGGTCCCACGAGCGCGCCGATGCGCAGGACACTGACGAGGACAATCTCGAAGCGTCCGTCGTCGAGGACGCCGACGACGAACCGGCGATCGCCGCCGCGAAATCGAAATCGGGCGAATCCGAATACACGCTCGACGACTCGGAAGATGCGGCGGCGGACGCTCTCAATGCGAAGCCGCCAGATGACCGACGTCAGGGGGGCGACCGGCGACTGGGGGCCGACCCCGCGCTGCGCTATACCGACCCCCGGACCTATCGGCTCAAGATCATTGTCCGCGTCGAGGCGCCCGAGGAAAGCCCTGCGAAGAACGTCGTCGTCGTGGCGCCCATTCCGCGAGACTGGCCCGAACAAAAGGTCCGATTGATCGGCCGCCCCAAGTTTACCGAGGGGGGCAAGTACAAGGAGTTCGACAAGCCAGGACAGTGCAAGACGTTCAACTTCCAGATTCCCCAGATCGCGGCGGGCGAGTCGGCCGGGGTGGAGTTGCTCTACGAGATCACGCGCTGGCGAATTGAGTACGTCGCCCCCGCCGACGAGTTGGACCTGCCGCATGGAGTTCCGCGCGAAGTGCGCGACCAGTTCGCCGGCCCGGCGCCGGGTCTGGAAATGAATCACCCTAAAATCAAAGAACTGGCCCGCGATTTGAAAAAGCGGCACGAGCAGGCGGGGGCCTGGAATATGGTCAAGGGATTCTGGAAGTGGACACGGGACAACGTCGAATTCAAGAACGGCGATTTCCGCGGGGCGCTGTTCGCCATCGAGCAACATTGTGGCGACTGCGAGGAGATGAGCGCGTTGTTCGTGAGCATGTGCCGGCTGTCGAATGGGGTGGCGCGAAGCGTTTGGGTCGAGGGGCACAACTACCCTGAGTTCTACCTGATCGACCGGCAAGGCCGCGGGCATTGGATTCCGGCCCAAGTGGTGGGACCGGCCTGGTTCGGCGAGATGATCGAGTATCGGCCGATCTTTCAAAAAGGGGATCGCTTCCTCGACCCGTTCCACCGGAAATTCGTGCGCTACACGCCGCAGACCGTCAAGGCCGAGGGGGAAGTCGAGCCCAAGCTGACCGTCGAACACGAGATCATCGCCGACTCCGACATCAACGGCCCGTCGTACAAGAATCCCAAGTAGGGAACCGTGGTTGCCGCAATGCCGATGTTCGCCGACGAATCCGAGGCCGCTTTTCTGCCACCTGGCTCAGGCCAACTCGACAGCGAAGCCCTGCTCGTCAAACGCCGTGAGTTTCGGCTCGGGCAATTGCCGCCGCCGCCCGGCCCGCCGGACGTTGAACTCCCCGACGGAGATCCGAACGTCGAGCGCCATGCGATCGACCGCTTCCTGCAAGCCGACTGGCAAGCGGCGGGGCTGGAGGCCGTCGAAAAGCCGCCGGCGCTGTGCGACGACGCGACCTTCGTTCGCCGGGCGTTCCTGGACTTGGTGGGCGTGATCCCGACCGTACTCGAATGCAACCATTTCCTGGCCGACCGTTCGCCCCAGCGGCGCGCGAAGCTCGTCGATCAGCTCCTGGCGCGCCACGCCGACTACGCCGCCCACGGCACGCCGTTCTGGGAAGACGCCCTGGCCAGCCAGCCCGTACTCAGCCAGGGCGGCATTCCGACCAGGGGCAATTACCGCGATTGGATTCATCAAAGCCTCGAACAGAACCGCCCCTACGACGTCATGGTGGCCGAACTGCTCGATCCGACGATGCCACGCCGCAAGGCGGCCGACACCGAGGACGTGCTCGGCATTCAGTACACGATCGAGTACGTACGCAACGAGGACCACACGGCGACGTTGCAGACGGCCGCCAACGTCGGCCAGGTGTTCCTCGGCACCAGCATGAAGTGCGCCGGTTGCCACGACCATTTCGAGAACGCCGAATGGCCGCAGGAACGGTTCCTCGGTTTCGCCGGCCTGTTCGCGCCGAGCAACCTCGAACGCATTCGTTGCGAGGTGAAAACCGGCCAGGTCGTGCCGGCCCAGTTCCCCTTTGAACTGGCCGGCGCTCCGCGCGACGTGCCCGGCGACCTCGACGGCCGGTTGCACCTGACGGCGCAACTCGTCACCGATCCGGCCAACCCGCGCTTCGCCAAGACGATCGTCAACAGGCTTTGGAAGCGATACCTTGGCTTGGGGCTGTTCGAGCCGGCCGACGACTTCCGCCTCGACGTGCCCGCCAGCCACCCCGCGCTGCTCGACTGGCTGGCCCACGACTTCCTCGCCCACGGCTGCGATTTGAAGCACACGATCCGCTTGATCCTCACCAGCCATGCCTACCAGCGCCGCTACGAGGCGGCGCTGGAAGACCATTTTGCCGCGGGCGAAACGAACCCACCGCGGCATTTCCGATCGCCCACCCTGCGCCGGCTTACGGCTGAGCAACTGCTCGACAGCCTTCGCGTGGCGACCTCCGGCGGGATCGATGCCCAAGAGCGCTGCTACCTCGACTACCGTTCGACCGCCTTGATGCGGGCGTTGGGCAGGCCCGCGTCGCGCAACGAGATCAGCACCGCCCGCGGCGACGACGCGGCGGTGGTTCAGGCGCTCGAGTTGCTCAATGGCGCGGAGATCGACGACCTGCTCGGCCAGAGCGCCATCCTCGCCGCTCCGGCCGCCCGGCAGGATCCGCGCCGCGTCGTCGATCCACTGTACCTGGCCGTATTGAGCCGGCACGCCACGCCGGCCGAAAAGAAGCTGGGAAAGGAGTTCCTCGCTTCCGCCGCTTCGCTCGACGAGGGCCTGCGCGACATGCTCTGGGCGCTCGTCTGTTGCCCGGAATTTCAGTACATCAGGTGAATTATACTTCATGCGGCCGAAGATATTTTGCGAGACATTTTGCCACAAGAAGGCGGTGGCTGGTGGCAGAGCCTAAGCGATGCCCCGGCTAGCTAGCTAGCGACCGGGGCATCGCTTAGGCTCTGCCCAGCCACCGCCACGTTTCTGTAGGGAACGCCCTCCGTGGCGTTCCGTGAATCGGAACACGGCCTTCATCGGCCTTCCGCGGAACGCCACGGAGGGCGGACAGTCTAACTCAACAAGGAACACTCTTATGCAACGCCGCGACTTCCTCAAAACCAGCCTGGCCGCCGCGGGGGCGGTTTGCGCCGGCGCCGCGCCCGCCGCCGCCGAGCGCCCGCGGGCCAAGGCCGATTCCGTGATTTTCATCTGGCTCCCCGGCGGCGTGGCCCAGACCGACACCTGGGATACCAAGCAGTTCACGCCCTTCCGCAAGGGGATGAGGGGCAACGAGCTGCTGGGGACGTGCCCGACGATCCCGACCGAGGTCGATGGCCTGCGGCTGGGCGAGGGGCTGGAGAACATGGCCTCGATCATGCCCCTTGGCACGGTGCTGCGGAGCCTCACGAACGAAACCAAGTTCGGCGCGGTGCATCTCAAGGCCCAGTACTACATGATGACGGGCTACCTGTTTCCCGTGGGCGTCAAGGCGCCCAGCCTCGGCGCGGCGATCGGCCGCACGCTTGGGCCCCGCGACGCCAACGTGCCCCCCTACATCTACATCGGACGCGACGTCGACACCAGCGATACCGAGAAGCAATTCATCAGCGAGTACATCGGGCCGGGCTTCTACGGCGTGCGGCACGCTCCGTTCATGATCCCGGACCCAACCCAGGGAATGGCCACGCTCAGCGCCGCCGCCGGCATGACGCCCCGGCGGATCGATCGCCGCTTGAAGTTCCTTCAAGATGCGAGCAAGCTGGCAGGCAAGGAACTGCAAGCCTCCGACAAGGCGGCCGATTACCTGCGGATCATGGCGCAGGCGCGGGCGATGATGGACTCGCCCATCAAAAGGGCCTTTGCTTTCGCGAAGGAGGAAAAACGCGCCACGCTGGCCGCCTACAAGCCGCGAATCGCCGCCGAGGATCTGCTCGACCCCAAGTACGACTTCGGTCCACGCTTCGGCAGTGGCTTGCTGTTGGCACGGCGGCTGGTCGAGAGCGGGGCGCGGTTCGTGCAGGTCGAGTACCAGTACGGGCCATTCAAGGGTTTCGATACGCACGAAGACGGCGCCACGCGGCTGGCCGAGTTGAAACTACAGATCGACGGCCCGATCGCGCAGTTGATCCGCGATCTCGACGAACGAGGCTTGCTCGAACGGACGCTGGTGGTGGTGGCCACGGAGTTCGGCCGCACGATCGCCAACCAACCCAAGGCCGGCATTGAGCCGATCGGTTTCGCCGAGCGGCAGACGGGCCAGAACCTGCTGATCGAGAACGAAAAAATGTACGGCTTCCACGGCCATTTCTCCAGCGCCAACAGCCTGCTCTTCTTCGGTGGCGGCTTCCGGCAGGGGCTGGTCTACGGCCGCACGGCCGACGAGCACCCGATGGTGGCGGTGGAAAAACCCGTTTCGCTCTGCGACGTTCACGCCACGATCTACCACGCGTTGGGCATTCCGCCTGACACGGCCTACGTCACGGAAGGCCGGCCGTTCCACGTCACCAAGGACGGCAAGGGGCGGCCGATCGAAGCGCTCTTGGCGTAGGTCAGGCTTTCCAGCCTGACGGATTTCACCGATTTAAACAGAGACGAAGGCGAGCCGAGGAGAGTGTGGCGTAGATGCACAGCGCGACCAGCAGTGCGGCCATAATCAAGCTGCGTTCGTAGTACACCACCGCAAGCCAGGTCGGGTGCGCCGCGCCGGGCACAAGGTTCAGACGGTCCAGCGTGACCGCGGTCATCCACTTGTCCTCGCTCAAGGCGCTTGAAGACCGCGGCCGCAGGAACGAGCGCACCCAATTGAGATCGAGCCCGTCGGGAACCCCATAAATCCGCATGAGTTGGACGGCGTACGAGGTCACTTCCACGGACCCGACCGGTGACCATGGAAACCGCTCTAGGAAGCCTTCCGGCTCATTGAGGTACTGCCTGAAACCGCCGGCGGCTTGGAATCCACCACCTTGCTTGCTGTGGAATTTCCGTAGCCAGTCATGTACCCTGTCGCGGTATCGGGCGCGGTCGATGGGGCGCTGGATGACCTCCAATAGTTGCGTCACGCGCAGCGCCGTCTCCAGGACGTCATACGGACTTTCCGCCAATTCCTCCAGTGTGACGTGCAGCCGTTTTTCCAGATAGTCTCGGTCCCTGGGTGTCAGGTCATTGCGCAATGGTATTAGCAGTCCCGCGATCAGGCCAACCACGACCCATCGAGGATTTCCCTTGAACCGCCGGCGGACCCATGGATCGAGGCTGCCACTCACCAACGGTAGTAGCACCAACACGCCGCCGAGGAAGACGGCGACAACGAGTTGCGGATCGACAAAATGAATATCCTGGTCACCTATTCCAGAAAACATGGAAACCTGCCCGAGAAACATCAGGCCCATCAGACAGGACTGGCCGATTATGTGGCGATGCGCCACCCCGAGCTTGACGAAGCCCGACAGAACGTACAACAGCACCCCCAGGGAGATCAAATAGAGCAGCAACATCAGCGACGTCGCGCCGATCCAGGCCAGGACCAGCGTTCCCCAAAGGAGGCCATGAAGGAATGCCTTGTGCCGCCGCGCCCAAAGGGCAGTCGCGTTCAGGATCGCCTGCTGATCGGTGACGTCAGGGGTGTTGTCCCTCTGAAGGCTGCGAATCTTGGCGGCGGCGAAGATGGCGGCGGCCGGAAGCACGAACAGACTCATGGCCGGCATCGCCACATAGCCGAGCAGCTTGTTGAGGCCTGATGCATGCGCCAGCGGCACGGCGAGCGCGGTACACTTGCCGCCGGTGATGATGGACGCTGCTGGACTGGAAGTCGCTCGATCGCTTGCCGCAAGAGTTGGATTTGTTGCGAAGGCTCCGGGGTCGGCGGGGAAACCGCCCGCTCCACCGCGGCCGAGTCGAACTTCACCGCCCGTTGGCGCCGCCGCCGTCCTCGCGCCCAATTGCGGTACACGTTGCGCGCCACGCCGCGCAGCCAGCTGCCGAATACGTCGGGATTGGACCAGTCTCCGCGGCAGGACGCTCGGTTCAGGTACGCCTCCGCAAGACTATCCTGAGCGATCTCGGCCGCGTCCGCCCACGGCGCACCCCAGGAGGCGATGAGCCCCACGAGTGGAGCGCGAAACGTACTGATCAACTCGGCGAGATCCATGTTGTTCATCCTCAACCCCATAGTGTCCGGTCACCCACCGCCTCACACAACAAAAGATGCAATCCGGTCGAGCCTGAATCTCGAACCAACCCGGCTGCCAAATTGGCAGTCCGGGCCATTTCGGGGCAGCCGGCCCGGGCGGTGCTGATAGAAGGTGGGTAATTCAGCGTCCGGAGCGTCCGCACACCAGTGGGGGGTGGCAATGAATCTTGCGCAAACTGTTTCAGCTATTCGACTTGCGCTGTGGATGCATGCATGTGCCAATGACCTGCGCCCAAGGGCAGCGTCCGCACACCAATGGGGGGTATCAGATTGCACGTCGCAAGTTGTAGGTGCCGTTGGACTTATGGCACGAGCTCCGGATCGCGGCGACCTCACTTCCCAGGGCGGCAGCGTCCGCACACTTGTGGGGGGTAACGTATCACGTCACGCTCAAGGTGCTTTGACTGCGGGCTTCCCGCCTTCGGCGGATTTCGTTTGGGCTCATCAGCTCGCGTCCCCTACGCGGCGCTGCCTAGAAACTGAGCACCAAAACCGCCCGCGGCGCCTGCTGAAACGGCTGGCAAATCGGAAGAAATCCTTGACGCGAAAAACTGTTTTCTATGGATTTTCATAGGGCTTTTTCGGTGGGCGGTTCCTGCCTCTCGGCTCATCGCGATCATCGCTTTGGCAGCGGGCTGCCTACGGTTTGAGCAGCTCTGCCCATAAACTAGGCACGACCTCCGCGTGGCAATCCGACTTCATTTTGACAGGTGGTCGGCCCCACCCGCGATTCCGGGCGCGCGGATTGGCGACCGCCGCGCGCCATAGCGGCGCGTTCGGTTAGCATTTTTCGGCGAAATCGCTGCATTGGCCGCCGATGGGCCCGGCTGCGGGCCGATCGTGGTTGCGGACGCCGGAGGGTCGTGATGGTTTTGTCGCGGCCGCGGCGCCGCGGCTGGCCATGCCGCGCGCCCGCCTGCGCAGCCGTGACGTGAAGCGGTGAAAAGTGTCATCGTCATAGATACCAGGGACAAATGACAACCTGACCTCGAACCCAGTTGCATTCTACCGCTGTACGTTAGTGCGGGCAAGAGGTGGCCGGCAAAAAAACTGCGACCCGCTTCAATGCGCCTCCTTCATCCGCCCAAACGCTGGGTGTCTTCATCCGCCTTCATCCGCCTTATCGGGATCATCGCGGTGCCGCGACCTGTCGCCCAGGTAGAAGCGTTCAAAGATGTGCGGCAGGTCGTCGGCGCTGATGCCCCCCCGCTGTCCGTGACCCGCAGGATGACCTGGTCGCCAGGGTGCCCCGGCGCGGCGCGGCCGACCTAGCACGCCCAAGCGACTGCACTCATCGACGATCTCGTAGAGCAAGTTCTTGTACTCATCGGTCGAGCGGTCGGCGTTGAGCGCCACCTCGACCGAACTTTGGATGGCCGCCGTCAGAAAACTCACCCCGAACGCTTTTCTCGGACAGGATTGACGGGATTCACAGGATACGGTCGGAGAAGTCGGAAGCCTTGCTTTCCATCCTGCGCCCCCTGGTCATCCTGTCTCGCCTTCGCCGTCTGGCCGACGCGCCTGGAGAAGCTTCACACGCCTGACCGTCGATGGCATCCGCGGCCTCGGTGATCGCTTGGCGCTGATCGGGATCCGCAGCATCCGACGTGGACGGGACGCGGGCTTGCGTGCCTTTTCCGCTCCCCTGCTCGCCGTGCGGAAACAGGATCGGGTCGCCACCGCACGCCGTTGCTGCTCGGCCAAGTCGAGATAGATCTACTCTTCGTGGCCGGCCACGCGTGAAAAAACCCGGCGTAAGCGACGCCCCGGCTAGATAGCGACCGGGGCATCGCTTAGGCTCTGCCCCAGCCACCGTGAATGTCTCGTTCTCGACCGCGTGAAGTATAGCTCGCCGGCAAACGCCGGCCCGCGTCCCCTACGCGGCGCTGCCTAGAAACCCCACGCCAGACCTGCGGCCCGGTACCGCGGAGTTCGGCGCCGACGCGCCGTTGGGCCTTCCCCGTCACCAACAGAAAGACCGCGACCGTCGTCCCGCCGCCGATGGTTCTCGTAACGCAGGTCCAAGCTCGACAATTCGACGTTTTCACTCACTCGACTCCTCCTACGGAGGGTGCTGTTGGAGAAAACGTAAAACGTAGTCGGTCCTTTTCCGCGAGGCGATGCTGTGTTGTCTCAGTCCCTGTCGCAGCACGGCCAGGCGGTGGCCGGTACATCCGGCGCCTGCGCGGTTAGCCAGTGGTGTGGCCGCCCTTGTGCTGACGAAAGGCAAGCTCGCCGTCGATGATCGGCGTCTCGACTTCCGGGAACTCGGCCGTGCCGAGATCCTTCTTTCCCAGCAGCCTGAACACAGGACCGGCGGCCACGGCCGCGAGGAAGCTGCCTCGCTGATCCACCCATTGCCCCTCGGCTCCTGGACCGGTTGCGGCGCCGTAGCTGATGAATGTTGGCCGCGGTGCGCACAGGGCGATCAGTTCATGGGCGTCGACCGGCAGGTCAGCCGGCGTCAAGGGGCCGCCGTACTTGAGGAAGTTCCCAGCCATCCAATGATACTCGCCGGAACCGGTGAGGTTCTCGACCAACTCGCCGAAGTTGCGGCGGTGGAGCTTTGCCCCGCCCTCGCCCGAGGAGCCGATGAAGCCGATGGCGAAGCGCTGATCGTACGCCATCGCGACCAGCGCCGCCCCTTGCCATACCGGGAAAGCCCCTCGATGCCGACCTGCTTGGCGTCGACGGCCTGATCGGTCTCAAAGTAGTCGAGTGCGCGGCTGGCACCCCAGGCCCAGGCGCGCAAGGCGCCCCAATCGTCTGGTTTGCGGACCTGGCCCTTGTTGCAGAGGCCGATCATGCCCCTGGTCAGTCCCCCGCCGTTGTCGGCCTGAATGCTGTTGGGGACAATGATCGCGAAGCCCCACCCTTTGGAGATCGCTTCGTTGTAGTTGGCGGCGTTCGGCGCGTCGCGGTTCATGCCGTTGGCGCCCTCGCGCAGCGACTTGATTCCTAGCGCTTCCATCATCAGTTTGTGGTCCTGCGCGGCCGTCAACTGCAGAGGCGCGGGATCGGCTGGCTTGGCATCCTGCGCGGAGGCGGGAATGGCGGTCAGCAGAACAGCGAGAATGGCTCTTGACATTGGAATGGCCCTGGGAGCGAGGGCGGCGAATTGAACAGAAGTAAACGAAGGAAACGAAGTTCGTGGCAGCCGGCGGGGCGACACGGGGAAAGACAGGTAATCAGGGGAGCCTGCGTGTGTCGATACGAGCGTGAAACTCCATTGGGCAAGCCCCTGGCCTCTTTACAAGATGTGTGGAACAACGAGGGCTGCGCCCTGGGCTGTGGAATCATGCCGCGTTGCGGCTGACGCGCGGATCGCGACGGCGATGCGGGTGACCGGGCGCTAATTCTCGGTCATACACGGTCTGATGCCCACAAGTCGGCCCGCGGCCGCATCGACACAAAACTGGCAGGAAGATAAATCCGAGTCAAGACCGAATTTTCAACACCCTACCCGTAGCGCATCCGTCGGCCGCAACCCAACTACTCGTCGGCCGCGTCGTCCCCGAGGTGGGCAGGTTCGTTGCTCTCCTCGACTTCCTCACCGTAGTAGAGGGTGGTCTCTTCCTGGGCGAGATTGGTCCCGGTCGACTTGCACTTGAGTTCGACGCGGAAGCGGTGGGTGCCGGAAGCATCGGCCCGCGCGTGGATCTTGAAGGCCCGCTGTCCGCCGGCCTCGAGCGACTTGAGGGGTTCGAACACCACGGTCCCCGGCGCCATTTCGTGCTGCCCGCCCTCGACGGAAACCGGTTCGACGCCATTGGAGAAAAAGCTCACGATTTCCACACCCTCGGCTTGCTTGTTGCCGCGGTTGCGGACCCGGATTTCGTAGACGGCGTCCGCTCCCACGGACACGGGCCCCGACGGGTCGGCCACCTCCAACACGATGTCGGCGACCGCGACGACCGTGGTCGTGGCGGAGGCGGTTTGCTTCGGAATGCCTTCGGCCGCGGCGGTCACATCGACTTGGCTTTCCCCCGCGCTGAGCAAGACGCACTTGAGCGTCAACGCCTCCTCCGCGGCGGCCGAGAGCCGATCGAGTTTCCAAGTGACTCGCCTCGCTTGTGCGTCGAAACGTCCGCTTGGAGTCGCCGAGACGAACTCGGCCTCGTCGGGGAGTTGGGCCGTGATGACGATCTGTTCCGCGGCCGAGTCGCCCGGGTTTTTGAGCCCGATCTCGTAGCTGGCCGCGCCGCCTGAGAATTGCTTCTTGGGTCCGCTGACGGCCAACTCGATCGCGGCGCGCCTCACCGTCACCTGTTCAACGGCCTTGGCCTTCAATCCGCCCGACGCCGTCGCCTCGGCCTGAATCGTCAATTGGCCGCCTTGCCGCGCGACCAGTTCGATCTCCACCATGTCGCTCTCGCCGGCCCCGATCGTGCCGACCTTGTGGCTCGTGGGTTTGCCATGGTCGCCGTCGAGCGGCAGCAAGTGGATGACCACGTCGTCGGCGTCCGCGTTGCCCGGATTCGACACCGCCAAGCGGTAGATTTCCTTGGCGCCGCAGCGTACTTCGGCCGGTCCGGAGATTCGCAGTTCCAGCTTGGGTTCTTGAACCTCGACGGTCGCCTGCGCGGAAGGCGAGGCCGCCGACCAGCGCACCGCCAGATCGAACGACCGGCTCTCGCGCGCGACGATCGGCAGGACCAGTTCCGCGTTGCTGGCCGGCGCCAGGCCGCCGATCGACCACTCGATCACCCCATCGCCGCGTTCCGCCTTGCCGGCGGTGGCACGCGAGTTGCCGACCTCGGCCGAGGCGGGCAGGCTGATCGCGACGATCACGTTGGCGGCGGGGGTCTTGCCCTCGTTGTGAACCGTGATTTTGTAGGCCGCCTCTTGTCCCACCAGCAGCTGTTTCGGCCCCGCCGTTTCAATGGATAACCGCGGCCCCTGCCCCGACAGCAAGAGATTGTCGCCCGACAACGCGGCCTGTTTGCTCGACGCGGCCTGTTTGCTCGACGCGGCCTGTTTGCTCGACGCGGCCGACTTATGTTTGTGCCGCGCCGCGGCGGCGGGCGTTGCGCGGTTGGTTGGCGTCACGGGCGGGGTGGCGGCGATGTTTTCCTTTTCAATCGTTCGGCGCTCGCCACCGGTCGCTTTGGAAGCCACTTGGGGCGCGGCCGCGCTCGGCGTGGTCGCAGTTCGCGTCTCGGCCAGTTGCGTCCGCCGGGCCATCTGGGTGACGACCTCGTCGCGACGGCTCGACGGTCGCTTCGGTTTGGATTTCGACGAAGTCGCTTTAGCGGGCAGCGCGTCTTGCCGGGACATCCGCCGCGGGACCGGCGCTTTGGGGGACTTGGAGGTTTTTACCGGCGGTTCCTGATCGTCCATCGGTATGCCGATGATCGTCCGGCGAATTCGGTCCAAGCGTTTCACAAAGGTCGTCTTCGTCGGCGATTCATTATTGTCCTGGGCCGCGGCGGGAGCGACCACAACCATCAAGCCCGCAACGATGAACCCGGCCGTCGCAGTCGTCCGAAGCATGGCATGACCCTTACATTCGATACGGTGGTACACAATTCCATCGTCCTGTATCGGCTGGCGCGATCGTCGGGCTTTAACCGCCTTGTCGGAATATTCATGGTCCCGCGCTAACACTGGCGTTTTAGCGAGCAACCCTTCGGTGCTCATCTGTTCATAGACGTGTTGGCGCCGCGCGGGGACGAAGACATCCCTATGCCATTGGACGATCATTTTCGTTCTCCCTGGAAGGACGACAATCCCTGCTGTCGCCTTTCGCTCCGCGAAAGGGCGTTCTTTCGCGGAGCGAAAGGCGACACTCAAACGACCGGCTTCCAGCCCGGTTCGTATTCGCGCCGCCCGAAGGCCATCGCGGCCTCGTCGTCGAGGATGTGGCCGTTTTCAGGATTGCATTGGAGCGCCCTTTGCGTCCGGTAGGCGATATTGCCGAGATGGCACACACATGAATCCCATTCCGCTTCGTGGCAACCCCCAAGTGTATGGCAGCAGGGCATTGTGGGGCATTGAGTGCCCATTGTACGGTATTCAAGGCCGGGCTAGAATCATATCGCATTTTGAGTACCGAACAACTTTACCACTTTCCATTGACGGCAACAGCACCCGAACATGAAACAAGTCTCCCCTCTCCTCATCGCCTTCGCTTTCGTGTCTGTGGCGCAGGCCCAGAACGTCCAACGCGACATTCCCTACGCTGAGCCCGCGAATGAACGGCAGATGCTCGATGTTTATGCGCCTGAAAACGCAAAGGATCTGCCCGTGATCTTCTGGATTCACGGCGGCGGCTGGCAGGTGGGTGACAAAACGAGCGTGCAAGGAAAGCCGAAGGCCTTTGTCGATCAAGGATTTGTCTTCGTCTCCACGAACTACCGATTCCTGCCGAACGTCGACATGGGAACCATCGTCCGCGACGTTGCGAAATCCATTCACTGGGTTCATGACCACATCACCGAGCATGGCGGTGATCCGAAACGCCTCCTGGTTATGGGCCATTCCGCTGGTGCCCAACTCGCGGCCTTGATCTGCACCGACGACCGCTACCTGAAAGCCGAGGGACTGTCGCTGGCAAACATCAAAGGCTGCGTGCCCGTCGACGGCGACACCTACGACGTTCCGCTGATGATCGAGACGGGTGCCGCGCGTCGCAAGGCCCTCGGCCAGCCCAATCCGAAATTCGGCCACTACGAGAAGTTCGGCGGCGATCCGGTGAAGCACCGCGATTTCTCCGCCGTCAACCACGTCAAGCGTGACAAAGGCATCTCGCCCTTCCTGCTCCTGTACGTCGCCGGCCACCCCGACACCACCGCCCAAGCCCAGCGTCTCGGCTCCGTGCTCACCGAAGCCGGCATCGCTGCGAAGCTCTTTGGAGCCAAGGACACCGATCACTCCAAGCTCAACGAGAACCTCGGCCTACCCGATGATCCATCGACGAAGGTGTTGTTTGAGTTCGTTGATGAAATGCTGAAGAAGTGAGAAAGAACGCCTAACCTACGACCTGCCGCCGCTGGGCGACTTCGTCGAGTTCCTTCATCCCGCGGCGATCCTCCTCGGCCAAACGCCGCCGCTCGTGCGTGTCGGCAAGATGTTCCAGAGCGCGAACGTCGCGGTCGGCCGCGAGCAGGGCTTCACGCCGCTTTTCGATCTCGCTTTCAAACGCTTGCCGCCGTTGCTCGACCCGCCCCCGCTCGAGGCGCAGCAGCGCCTCGTAGCGGTCGGCGTCGAGCAGGCGCTCGACGTCGACCGTGCCGGCGGGCGCGGCTCGACACCGCTTCAGTTCCTCCAACTCGCCGTCGAGCTCGTCGCGCCGCGCCGTGGTCGCGTCCGCGACGCCCAGGGTTTCGGCCAACTGCTTGCGCCGTTCATCGCGCACCGCCTCGCGGAGCCGCGACAACGTCGCCAAACGGAAATGATGGACTTTCACGTCGCGTTCTCCGGGGTGACGGTTGGCCGCTCGTCGCAGCGGGCGCGAAGCCGTATCAGCGATTCGCGGGCGCTCTCGATGGAACCATGTTGGTCGACGCGCTGCCGCAGGAATTCATGGATCGGATCGAGCATCTCGATCGCCAGGTCGACCACGCGGTTCGCGCCGCGGCGGTACGCGCCGATCGAGATCAGATCCTCGTGATCGCGATGGGCCGCCAGCAACTCGAGCACCACGGCCGCCGCTTCACGGTGTTGGGGGGTCGTCACGTCGCTCATGAGCCGGCTGGTGCTTTCCAGCACGTCGATGGGTGGATAATGCCCTTTCGTCGCCAGCTTTCGCGAGAGCCAGGTGTGGCCGTCGAGCAGGCCGCGCAGCGCGTCGGCGATGGGCTCGTTGGCGTCGTCGGCCTCCACCAACACCGAGTAGAAGGCGGTGATGCTGCCGCGCGGTCCGCGGCCGGCGCGCTCGACGAGTTTGGGCAACAGGGCGAATACGGAAGGCGGAAAGCCGCGCGTCGTGGGCGGCTCGCCGGCGGTCAAGCCGATCTCGCGTTGGGCCAGGGCGAAGCGCGTGATCGAATCCATGACCAGCAGCACGTCGTTTCCCTGGTCGCGGAAGAACTCGGCAATGGCCGTGGCCGCGAAGGCCGCTCGCACGCGGAGCAACGCCGGTTCGTCGCTGGTGGCGACGACCAGCACGCTCTTCGCCAGTCCCTCTGGGCCCAGGTCGCGCTCGATGAACTCGTTCACCTCGCGCCCCCGCTCGCCGATCAGGGCGATCACGTTGACGTCGGCCGACGAATGGCGCGACATGATTCCCAGCGTCACGCTTTTTCCGACGCCCGATCCGGAAAAAATGCCCATCCGCTGTCCCTTGCCGCAGGTCAAGAGTCCGTCGATGGCGCGGATCCCGGTCGTCAAGGGTGTGTCGATCCTTGGCCGCTCGACCGGCCGCGGAGGCGGCCCGTCCAGCGCGATCCGCTCGGTCGTCACGGGCGGCGGACGGCCGTCGATCGCGCGGCCGCGGGCGTCGACGATGCGCGAGAGCAACTCGTGGCCTACGCCCATGCGGTTCGACGTGCGACGCAGGCGAACGCGATGGCCTCGTCGCACGCCGGCGAGCGAGGCGAACGGATAAACCAGCGTCGCGCCGCCGTCGAAGCCGATCACTTCGGCCTCGAGCGGCTCGCCACGCTGGACGTCGATTTCGACCAGCGCGCCCAAGGGCGCCGGCAGGTCGGCCACGGCCGCCGCCATGCCGACGACCCTCACCACGCTCCCTTCGAGCCCGCAAGGCAAAATGGTCGCAAGTTGGTCCGTGTAATTCAGCATGTCAACTCCTCGGCGATCCGGACGAGTCGCGTTTCGATTTGCTGATCCACCGCGCCCTTCGGCGTTTCCACGCGACAACCGCCGTGGCTGATCGAGGCATCGGCGACGACCGCAGCCGGACCCAACCTCGCCAATTCGCTGGCGAGTTTTCGCACAGGACCGCCCAAAGCCAGGTAGTCGTCGGGATTCAAGAGAACCCGCACTCCTCCGGCGCCGGAGGCCAGCTCAAGCGCCTCGCGCACCAGGCCAATCGAGATCTCAGGCTGGTTCGAGATTTCGCGGCGGCAAACGCGCCCGGCGATGGCCACGGCCAAATGGACGGCCTGCCGCTCCCAGTCGGCCAGCCAAGCCTGCTTTGAATCACAAACTTCGGCGATCACGGCGCGCAGGGCCGGCAACACCGTTTCGAGTCGACGACCAACCTGTTCATCGAGCAGGCGGTCGAACGCTTGCTCCGCGGCGCGGCGGCCTTCCAGTTCGGCGGCATGCCGGATGTCGCCGGCGTCGCGCATGGCCGCCAGCAGGATCTGGCGGGCCTGCTCGCGGATCGTCGCCCGGTACGCATCGGCTTGGCGCGCCAGGGCTTCGACGTCGAATGCCGCGCCGCGCTCGCCGAACTGCCGATCGGTGGCCTTGATCACGGTGGGCATTTGAGGGATGAAGGTTCCGGATTCGGGGTTCGGGGTTCGTGGTTCGGGGTTCGGGGTTCGGGGTTCGGGGTTCGGGGTTCGGGGTTCGGGGTTCGGGGTTCGGGGTTCACCACCGGCTGTAACCTGTTCCCTGTAACCTGTCCCCTGTCCCCCTATCCCCTGTCCATTGGCAGTTCAATGCGGCCGTCCAACGCGAGTTGCCTCGCGCGCTCGGCAATCCGCCGCTGGGCCTCATCGATGTCGGCCAGCCGCGTCGGGCCCAGGCGTTCGATCGTCCGGCGCACCTGCGCGGCCTCCTGGGGCGAGAACTGCCCCAGCACCCGGTCGACCAGCCCCAGCGGCGCGGCGGCCAGCGCCAACAACGTCACGTCGGGATCGAGCTCCGAGAGCAGCGTGGCCAGCGTCTCTGGGTCCATCCGCTCCAGGTCGGCGAACGCGCAGGTTGCCGGTCGCAGGCGATCGGCCAGCCGCCAATCGTGGCGCGCCAGGTTCGCGAGCAACTCGCGTCTCTGCCGCGGCGCGGCCGCTTGGACGATGCCGGCCGCGGCGTTCATTCGTGTCGCGAGACGACTTTCGTGGCGAATCTGCTCCAGTATCCGCGATTCCAAGCCGCGCTCGACGTCGCGCAGCACGTTCGGATCGGCCTCGTCCAAGTCGACCAGGCGCCGCAGCACGTCGACTTGCAGAGCGCAGTCGAGCGCGCCAAGCACGTCGGCGGCGCGATCGGGCGGCAAGTGTGAAATCACCAGCGCGATCGTCTGCGGGCGCTCGCCGGCCAACAGCGGGGAGAGTTTGTCGCCGCGAGCCTGGTCCAGGAATCCGAAAGGCCGCGCTGGGGCGTCGTCGCCGGTCGCGGGCGACGAGACGATGAACTCCACTCCGTCCCGCGGCGCGTCACTGTGCCGCTCGTCATCTCGCAGCGCGTCGGGCTCCGCGTCGTCGGTCTGGTCAAGAGAACCCCGCGGGGCGGCACGGAAGAACTCGTCGATCACCGCGTCTTGTTCGGCGGCGTCCAGCTCGCCCAGCCCGACGATCATCCTGCGCACTCGCGCCGCTTGCTCCTCGGGCACGGAATCAAGCACCGTGTCGGCGGTCGAAGCGTCGAGCGTGGCGACCAGGATCGCCGCTTTGCGAAAGTTGTCGGGCGTCATCAAAGGGCCTAGATCGAGGGACGCGGGGTTCAGGGTTCAGGGTTCAGGGTTCAGATTGTGGGGGGGCACGAGTCTCTGGGATCGGGCCAGCGACGCTGAGATGTGTCGAGTTGCTACTCCAGCGTGCGTTCGAGGCCATGACGCACTCCTGGTAGCGGCTGCGAAAACTGCGGAACTGTGGTTCACGAATGTAGTTCTTCATCTTGGCGATGAACCCTGAACCCCCCTAACCTAACTGGCGCTACCGATCCAGTTTCTGAGAATGTTGGCGGCGGTGTCCGGGTCGTCGCGGACCATGTCCGTGAACTCGTCGCGCCGCGACCGGCCTCCGACCGGTTTGCGATCAAGACGATGGTCAGGTTTCATTTCAGTCAGGGGGGACTTTTCCGCCGCGGCCGGCCAGGCTGGCTTGTTCTCCGCCGGCGGCTTGTTCTCCGCCGGCGGACGCGGCGATCGCGCGGCGGGCGCCGGACCCATCAACCCGCGAGATCGGACCATCGAGCGGAACACCAACAGGCTCACCGACATCAAGCTGATCGCCCCTAGCGCGTTTCGGTGCGTCGAGAACCAGGCCAGTGCCCGGTCGGTCGTCGCCGGCGCGGGAAGGTCCGCCGTGGGTAACTGGGCGAAGGTCGTTACCGTGACCAACGGCCGGATGTCGGCCGTCACGTCGGGTTGGGGAATCGACTGCGACACGAAGTCCCGAATTTTCGTCTTCTCGGCCCGTTCGATCAGTTCCAATACCTTCACGTCGGGCTTCACCGGCGCACCGCCGTCGGGTGCGGGGTTCGCTTTTCGCCAGATTTCCTCGTAATAGCTGTCCGGCACGCCCACCGAAATCATCACTTTCTTGGGCGTGAACGAGACGACGTCGGCGACCGTGTGTACGCGCGGGCTTTCCTCGCGGCGGCCGATCCGACCCTCGAATTCGACGTGGGCGGTCACGGTAACACCCGGCACGTACGACAATGCCTTGCGGATTTTTTGTTCGTAGTCGTTCTCGTACGATTTCTTGCGCGTGAAGTAGGGGTCGTCCAAGGCGCCGGCGCGAACCGGCTGGCCGCCGGCGTACGACCGGCCGTTGGCGTCGACCACCGTCACGCCCTCCGGCGCGATGCCGATCGCGGCGGCCACCAGGTCGCGGATCTTCGGCACCTGGCCCTCGTCCAATTCTCTCGTGCCCCGCGGCACGACGGTGACCATCGCGGTCGCCCGGTCGTCGGAGCGAAAGCCCGTCTTCTTCGGAAGGTGGTAGAGCACCGCCGCCTTCTCGATCCCTTTCATCCAGCGAATCGTGTCGGCCAGGGTCCGTTCGAGTGCGATCTTGTTCATGGCGTCGATCTGCGGCCGGCTGGTGAACGGGCCGGGCTTCGTCGTGGCGTCGGCCAATAGCGTGCCGAAGTGGACCGGCATCGCATCGCCGTCGGCCAGCGCCGCCATGTATTTGCCTTTCTGCGCGCGCGGCACGCGGATCTGGTTCCCCTCGATCTCGTAGTCGTTCAAACCCGCCTCGCCCAACGCCGCCTGGGCCGCTTCGATCTCGCTGGTCGTAAAGCGGTGCCCCTGAAGCAGGTACGCCTCGCCGCCCGAGATCGGATGGATGCCAAGATAGACCAGGCTGACCGCCACGACCGCCAACAACAACCCGGCGATCATTCGCGCGCCGGGCGTCATCGCTCGGAACACGTCGGCGAGTTGGGCGTATGCCTTATTGAGGAAATCCATCCTGGATGCTCCTGCCGTCGGCGCGGGTTGATTAAAAGATCATCCTTCAGCGGGCGGCTCGATCCCGAAATCGCGGATCGTGAGCAAGCTGGCAAAGGGAAAGCCGCGCCGGGCGAAGGCCTCCGCCCCGCCTTCCATGCGGTCGATAACGGCGATGACTCGTTTCACGATCAGGCCGAATTCCTGACAGCGCTCGATGGCCGCCAAGGAAGAGCCGCCGGTCGTCACGACGTCTTCGACGATCGCCACTTCGTCACCCGGCTCGACCGGCCCTTCGATGGAACGTCCGGTGCCGTGCCCTTTGGCTTCCTTGCGGACCATGAAGCCCGACAGCGCTTGGCCGCGGACGCCGGCCATCGTGACCACGGCGGCCGTGATGGGGTCGGCGCCGATCGACATGCCGCCGACGGCCTTCGGCGGACGCTCGCCCAAGAGGTCCAAGACCCCTTCGCCGACGAGCCTGGCTCCGACCGCGTCGAGCGTGACCTGCTTGCCGTCAAGGTAGTAACTGGCTTTCCTGCCGGATGCCAGTGTGAAGTCGCCGAACTTGAGAGCCTTCTCGCGGACCAAGGCCATCAGAGCGTGTTTGTCGTACACCGCTGGAAATCTCCGACTCGCGATCAAGCTTGCGAATTCAGCTACCGGCTACCGCCGGATGGATACGGGGGAGCCGGGCGTGCGCTCGGTCTTCTCGGAAAGGATCGAGAACAGGTCCGCGATGTCGTGGTTGTTCAGCCGGATGCAGCCCTTCGATTCGGCGCGGCCGATGCTGGCCGGGTCGTTCGTGCCGTGGATGAAGATTTGGTCCGACAGTTGCAATGCGTACTCGCCCAAGGGGTTGTCGGGGCTGCCGGCCGCGATCACCTGCTCGCCGTAGTAGTCGGGATTGACGACCTTCTTTTGGACGACGAAGTCACCCAAAGGCGTCGTGCAATCCTGGCCGATGCCGATCTCGAAACGGCCCGCATAGCAACCGCCCACGAACAGCGTGAGCCGGAACCGGCCCAAGTCGACCACGGCCTCGAACGGTCCCTTGATCACCTTGAGCGTATCGCCCGGCTGCAACTGCCGGCGCGCGTCGGTGATGCCGTTGATGTTGGCCAACAACTGCCAAGGCACATGGTAGGCTTCGGCCACGCGGTCCAGCGTATCGCCCGGCTGCACTTCGTAGGGCGGTTCGAGCAGGTGCTCGCGCGAGTAAACGACCGTGCCCGCAAGCTGATCGAGCAATTCCGTCAATTGCGCCTCGTCATCCGCCGCCAAGAGCGGATCGCCGACCATGCGTGACAACTCCAACAGGGCGTCGACCAGGTGATGGTCGGCCAGCATCCCCTCGGCGACGCGCATGCCGGCGACGAATTCGTTGTGGACTTCCGTCGGGTCGGGCGGCGGTGAGCCGTCCGTGGGGGTGGGATGGGGGGGACCGCCGTCCCGTCGCGATTCGCCGGCGGCGTCCGCGGCGGGATAACTGGGGTAGCGGTCGTTCGGCGGGTATCGGTCCTCGACCGAATCCGGCGGATAACGGTCATCCGATGGCCCGCCAGCCGGGGCGGCGGGGGCGCTCGCGGCATGGTCTCGCACGTCCGACACGTCTGGAGGCTGATGGGGGGCTGGGCCGCTCGCGACGTCGGCAGTCGCATGATGGGCCGCGTCGGGAGTACCGCCGCGCGGATCGTTCGTATTCGCCGCGCCGGCTTCATAAGGGCTTGCCGGGCGATCAGCCGCGGCCGGCGGCGGTTCGGGCGGCACGGAGGTCGGCGCAGGGGGCGATGACGCCGTTGCGCGCTCGCCCGCGGGAATTTCAACCTGGGGTGGATCTTCCGCCCAACCCTTGGCATCTTTGGGGGGCGGAGCGGGCGGATTTCCCGTGATCGTGACATACACCCCATATGTCGCGGCCGACATCAACACCGCCAGAAACATCGTCTTCAACGAATTCACGGTCGTCCTCCCTGACGAAACGCGGCTAGTTCAGCGGCCGGATGATAGAGAAAGTCGCCCCCTGACGCTAGCCCGGATTATTCATGGTCCCTCGAAGGGGCAAAGCCAGCGGACAAGCCAGGAAACAAGAAAAGGCCGCGCCACGAGTGATCGTGGCACGGCCGAAGCCCGAACTTTGTGTCCGCCCAGACGACAAGATCGAGTGAGGTCGGCCCCGGCGCGAAGCCGGCTTCGATTACTCGTCCAAGTTCCGTTCGCTGGTCGAACCGCCGCGCGCGGAGCGCGATTCATCCCGAGGCTCATTGGCGTTCCGGTGCCCGCTATCATGGCCTTCCAACGACCGGTGCAACTGCTTTGCGTGATCCAGGTGCGTTTCGGCGCTCTTCTCGGCTTCCACGATCACTTTGTCGAAATCGGCCGAGGCGTACTTGTTGAAAACGCGCAAGGTATCGAGCATTTCATAGTGTTTTCCGACTTGCATTCCCATGTAGGCTCGATCGAATTCCGCGCCCCGCAGCCGGCTCAGTTCGCGTTGAGACGACGCAATGCACTCTTGGCCGATTTGCCGCTTGATTTGGACGAAATCCAAACCATGTGAACTGCCGCGCTCGCTGGATTGGCGATGCTCCGCGTCACGCTCTTCGTCGGGGCGCGAACTGGGATGCACCAAGACCGGTTGTGTCGAGGTGGACCGGTTCTCCGCGTCACGTTCTTCGTCGGGCCGCGAACTAGAATCTCGCTCCTCGGCATGGCGCGAGGCCACATCGCGGTCGTCCCTCTCCTGATTTGCATCCTCATTATGGCTGGCTTGCACCGCGCGGCCGCCGCGGTCACGGGCGACGGACGAACCTCCGCCGATGCGTTTCAGATGATCCAGGCACTTCTCATGGTCCTTGATCATCTGCGCGGCGAATTTCCGAACCTGGTCGTTCTTTGACCTTTCTTGCGCCAACCGAGCCAAGGCAACTTCGCCTTCGTTATCCACCGTCAACCAGGCCGCCAGTTGCCGATCGGTCGCTGAGTAGTTCGCATTGGAATCATTGGCGCCGTCGCGTCGATTTGAAGACGCCGCTTCCTGCTCATCATGCGTCGCATGCTTGACCCGGGCATCGCGATGGCGTTGAGCCCAGCCAGCCGCCGGGGCCGCGAAGAACAGCGACATGGCGGCAATTCCAAAAGTAAGACATCGAAACATTCGCATTGTAAACTCCGTTACTGCAAGGACAGAAGTGAAACTGCGGCGTACACCCGTACGTGCGGACTTTGAAATAGACCACCAACACCCAACGTGGGCTTTGGCCATCCTTTCATGCCTTCCCCACCCTGCACATCGCGCGCCCATAGTCGAAAATTTCAGGCACTGCGATATTCTCGGCATAATCGCCATAGTGGCATTTTGGTTTCGGCTTTGGTGGCCATTCCGCGCCCAACCTGATCCACGCCGAAGCAGGCTCGCCTTGTTGCCGCGTGGAGGGTAAAATGCGAATCGGCCAAGGTGACTTGCGCCGTTTCATGCCCTGTGGAAAAGGATTTGGTCGTATGCAGCTTCGCCCCCTCGGCCGGACAGGCTTGAACCTCTCGGCGCTCGGCTATGGCGCCGCGTCGCTGGGGCAGGAGTTTCGCCCGGTGGATTTCCAGGAGGCGATCCGCTCGGTGCATGTGGCACTCGACGCGGGCATGAATTTCATCGACACTTCGCCCTACTATGGCCGAGGCTTGAGCGAGTGCCTGCTGGGCACGGCACTGGGCGGTCTCCCGCGCGACCGTTACTATCTCGGTAGCAAACTCGGCCGCTACGCCCCGCGGCACTTCGATTTCTCCGCCCGCCGCGTCGTGGAAAGCGTCGATGTCAGTCTGGAGCGAATGGGCGTCGAATACCTCGACATCATGCTCTGCCACGACATCGAGTTCGTCGACATGGCCCAGATCGTCGAGGAGACGTTGCCCGCCCTGCGCAAGGTCCGAGACCAAGGCAAGGTGCGATTCATCGGCGTCAGCGGCTACCCGATGAAGATCTTCCGCTACGTCCTGGAGCGCGCCGAGTTGGACGTGATCCTGTCGTACAACCACTATACGCTGCAAAATACGATGCTGGCCGATCTGGTGCCCTACGTGAAGTCGAAGGGGGTCGGCGCCATGAACGCGGCGCCGTTTTCCGCCCGACTGCTGACCCATGCGCCTCTGCCGCCGTGGCACAAGGCGACCGAGCCGATGCGCGCCGCCTGCCGACGCGCGGCGGACCACTGCGCCAAGCGCGGCGTGGATATTGCCCAGTTGGCGCTGCAATTCTCGCTGTCGCACCCGGACCTGGCCACTTGCGTCGTCGGATCGGCGAACCCAGAGAATGTCAGAAAATGGGTCGCTTGGGCCGGCCAGCCGCTGGATCAACCGTTGCTCGACGAAGTGCTTGAGATCCTGAAGCCGGTCCATAACTGTTTTTATTCCGAAGGGCGGCCGGAAAACGGCGATCCCATGCCGGAAGTGAAGACCCGATGAAAGCCATTTCACTCCAAGCCCCCAGGCAGTTTGAACGCGTGGAAATCGCCGAACCGGAAAAGCCATGTCCGGGCGAGGCGCTGGTGCGTGTCCATAACGTCGGCATCTGCGGCACCGATGTCGGCGGCTACCTTGGTAAGATGCCGTTCTTCAGCTACCCGCGCATTCCGGGCCATGAACTGGGGGTCGAAGTGCTCGACGTCGCGGCGGACGTCAGCAACGTCAAGCCCGGCGACCGCTGCTCGGTCGAACCTTACATCAATTGCCAACAGTGCCACGCCTGCCGGCGCGGCCACACGAATTGCTGCGAGAAGCACCAGACGCTGGGCGTCCACTGCGACGGCGGTCTGCGGCCGCGGTTCCTGGTGCCGGCCCGCAAGCTGCACGTCTCGCGCCGGCTCAGCTTCGAGCAACTCGCCCTGGTGGAAACATTGGCGATCGGCTGCCACGCGGTCGACCGCGCGGCCCCACGGCCCGAGGAATCGTGTCTGATCATCGGCGCCGGGCCCATTGGCCTGGCCACACTCGAGTTCGCCAAGCTCACGGGCGCGACGATCATCATGCTCGACGTCAACGCCGAGCGACTCGAATTTTGCCGGCGTGTGATGGGCGTTACGCACACGATCCAACCGTCCGATCACCTGGAACAGGATCTGCGTGCTTTGACCGAAGGCCATCTGCCCGACGTGGTGATCGACGCCACCGGCAACAGCGCGTCGATGTCCGCCGCGTTCGGCCTGATCACGCATGCCGGACGGCTCGTGTTCGTCGGCATCACGACCGACGAAGTTCGCTTCCGCCACCCCGTGTTCCACAAGTCCGAAGGGACGCTCCTTTGCTCGCGCAATGCGTTGTCGAAGGATTTTGGCCGGATCATCCGGCTGATCGAAGAAGGACGGCTCGACACCGCGCCCTGGATCACCCACCGCGCCCGTTTCGAGGAGCTGATCGAGGTCTTTCCTTCGTTTACGCGGCCCGAGACGGGCGTGATCAAGGCGATCGTCGAAATCGGCGACTGAGTTCGGCGAAAACCGATCCCACCCTACTTCTTTCCGATGCAATACAAGTTGCGGTCGGTGCGCAGGAAGAGTTGCCCGTCGCTGACGGCGGGCGTGGCGTTGGCGCGGCTGTCGTCGTCGGCAAACACGTTGTGCGCCAGTTGCTCAAATTGCGGCTTGGCCGCGACCACGTAAGTGCCGGCGTGCTGCGAGACGAAGTAGAGCTTGCCGTCGGCCAGCAGTGCCGATGACCAGATATTGCCCGGCCGAGGCTCAAGCCGTTCCTCGAAGACCGTCTTGCCCGTGTCCGCGTTCTGGCAGCAAACGAACCCGCCGCCGTCGCTGGCCCAGTACAGGTGGCCGTCGTGGTAGACGGGCGATGAAACATTCGAGCCTTTATTCCGCCGCCAAAGCGTATGCGAAGCGGTGACGTCGCCCGTGCCTCCCGTGCGGACGGCCAACGACGTGTGCCCGCCGCCGATTGCGTACACCACGTCCCCGTGCGCCACGACGCTGGGGCAGATGTAACGGTCGATGCCGTCGGCGTTCCAGAGAGGTTGGCCGTCGTGCGGGTTGAAGCTGAGCAAACGCTTTTGGATACTGACGACCACCTCGGCCCCCTGTTTCGATTCGATCAGCAGGGGCGTGTCCCATGCCGAGTTGATTCCGCCGGCGCGCCACGCTTCCTGGCCCGTCAGCTTGTCCAAGGCGACCAGCGAGCCGCTCTCGACGCTGGCGTTCACCAACAACAGCTTGCCGAACAGCACCGGTGAGGTGCCGGAACCCCAGCCGTGGATCCCCTCGCCGACGCTGACGTGCCAGATTTCACTTCCCTCGAGGTCGAAACAGTACACGCCCGACTTTCCAAAAAAAACGTAGAGCCGCTCGCCGTCGCTGATGGGCGTGCTGGCCGAGTAGCCCTGGTACGCCCCCTCACCGTGGTAGGCGTGTTCCGGCAGATGGGGCTCGAACTCGCGGCTCCAGAGCACGTTTCCGGTGTGGCGGTCGAAACAAAGCAGATGCCGCCGGAGATCCTTTTGATCGCCCGAGTCGGGCTCCAGGCCATATCCGCTATAGCAGGTTAGGTAAACGCGACCTTCGACGACGGTGGGGCTGGATGCGCCGGGGCCTGGGAGCGCGGTCTTCCAAGCCATATTTTCGTCGCTCGACCATCGGAGAGGCAGGTTCTTTTCGTCGCTGACCCCTAGCCCGCCGAGTCCTCGGAACTGCGTCCAATCGGCCGCGCGCGACGACGCCGCGAGAAACGACAGAACCAACGCCAGAGCATGGACGGCGAAAAACTTCATCAGTGGCTCCTCGATGGATGCAGGTACAGAGTGGGCGCCCGCCACCACCTTATTCCACCGTCACACTCTTGGCAAGGTTGCGTGGCTTATCGACGTCGCAACCCCGCTGTCACGCGCCGTTGCGGCGTGTTCGGCATGCGCGCGCCGACCTCTTGCAGGTGTTCGAGCAGGATGCGGCGCACTTCAAGAATGCTGAGGGGGTGCCGGTGGACGGTCATGTGGTCGGCATCGACCTTCAGTTCGCTGGCGACGTCGTCGAGATGAGCGCTGGCGTAGCTGACGACGCCGTCGCTGCCACCGGCGACTTTGCCCACCAGCCCCTCGTTCGGCAGCACTCCGACGATGCTGTGGTACGTCACCCACGCGGGGCGCGGGGCGTGCAATAAGACCGGTAAGATCGGTGAATCCGGCGCCAGCGAGTCGAGGCTCGTCTTGACGTTGAGGAGCATGCGGTCGCGGAACATGCCGGGGTTGTCCTTCAGCAGTTGTTCGCGTCCCGCGAGCGTGACCTGCGGCAGGTGGATCAGCTCGCGGGCCACGAAGCGAACCGTGTCGTTGGCGAAATTGCATCCGCGGTGTGGCGTGGCGATCATGATCAAGCAGCGCACGCCCAGCGAGGGTTGAAAGAAGAGCGTGTGCGCGAGCCGGTCGCGCACTTCGGGCGATGCGTTCAGCGCGTCGAACGGCATATCGCTGATGATTCGCCAGAACGAATCGCCGCTGGTCACCGTCTGCATTTTGGCGATCAGCCCGCCCATGCTGTGGCCCACCAGCACCATCTGATCGAACGCCGGCTCGCGGCGGTCGCGGTCGAGCACGTCGCGCGCGTGGGCCAGATCGTCGCGCAGCTTGGTGGCGGTCTGCCAGAACGGTTCGCCCGTCGGGTAGAGATAGAACCAGAACTGATAGCGGTTGCGGATGCCGGGGTCGCTACGCAGGTCGTTGAACATTTCCATCCAGGTCATCGGGCTGGACCAGAGGCCGTGGACCATCAGTACGGGGATCTTGCCCGGCTCGTAGGGCTGCAACATATACAGCCCCGCCTCGGCCTGGGTCTTGTCCGGACGCAAGAAACCTTCGGTGGCGATGTCTTCCAAGTTCAGCTTGGGGTCGTTGGCGTCGAGCTGCGGGTCGTTGAGGAAATACGCCAGCGGCGTGCTGAGATCGCTCTCCAGCGGAATCCGGCGGTTGCCCACGACGATGTCGGTTGAGGCCAACGGGTCGTAGAGTTCCAGCAAGGCCACATGCCGCGGCCGGCTGCCGGGTTGGCAGGCGTGCTCGTCGGGCAGCACGCGAAGAAAGGCCGTCACGGGAAAGCTCACCAGCGGCGGCAGGAACTGCTCGCCCGCCGCGTCGGGCTCGCGCTGCTTGCGAATGGCGATCAGCGGCACGCCCAGCCCGAAGCTGTGGTACTGGTTCTTCAATCCCTGCACTTCGTAGTCGGAAACGAATTTGAATTCGCTGAAATCGTCGGGGCGCCAGCGCCCTTCGCGGACCACGACTTTCACGTCCCAAGCCTGGCTGGTCGACTCGATGCCGTACGTGTGGCCGGGCAACAGGCCTCCGCGTCGCTGGACGATCCGCAGCGCGCTTTCCAGCGACAGGTTGTACAAATCGCAAGCGCCCCGGAACTCGGGGTCGTAGGGGTTGCGCAAGGGGCCGAACCGCTCGTCGAACAGATAAAGGTAGGCATGCGTCGCGGCCGTGCCGTAGCGGTCCAAAGCGACCGCCGGATCCTTGTGCTCGCGGCGTTTCCCGGCCACGTAGCAAAGCTCGGCGAAGGCATAAAGCTTGTCGGGCGTCGGCTCGCGGTCGAGGATCGACTGGAACTTGGCCAACAGCGGATCCAGGTTTCCGAGCAGTTGGCGGTCGAGGTCGTACTGGCGCAGAAGCTGCATGGTGCGGCCGCTGGGCTGCGGGCCACGGCGCGAGGTGAGCTTGAGTTGCTCGACCAGAGGGTTTTTGGGGTGGTTGCGGACCTTGACGTAGTGCGTCGCCATGCAGCCCGGCAGAAAAAGCAGGGCCGCCAGACAGGAAATGACGGCCCGCTTCAAGGCCTGGATTGCCGCGGCAGCGGCATCTGGAGGGAACGCCCTCGTGGCGCCGGCGTAAAGCGCGTATCCACCTCGGCTCGCGCGACACGGATCGCCACGGAGGGGTGGCGGGGACTGTCGGTCGCCAGGCGGCGGGCAGGGCGGGGAATGGCTCGAATGCCACATGACACGGCAGGCTGCGAAAAATACGGCGGTTAGGATGTCTGCTCCACCCACTGCGACCACGGAAGCGCGGAGGGGGCCACACCATAGGTTCAGCTTGCCCGACGCGTCAATGGCGGTTCCAGCCGAATTCGCAACGACCGTTTGACCAGGACCGTTTTTCAATCTACGGTTGCTTGACTTTGCCGAGAAATTCATTTTGTCAGTTGCCCGCCAGATTCGCCGAGCGAGGGACTGACGACTCGGCCGACTCGCCTGTTCGACCCCACGGGGGCATCGCGTTTTTGGGTCCGACGACCCGACGTGGGCGCCCGCCATTGAAGGATATTCCCGCCATGTCGAAGTTTTTCACGCGTCATTCGTTCTCTGGTCTGAGCTCGATCTTTTCGCGGCGCAAGCGGCGGACACGTTCGACAGCCCGACCGGCGCGCCGCCGGCACGCGCTCGAACTGCTCGAAGACCGTAGCGTCATGGCCACGCTGACCGTCAACAACCTCTCCGACGCGGTCTCGCCCGGCTCGGGCCAGGTCACGCTCCGCCAGGCGATCTACGCCTCGGAAAACCACACCGCCACGGCCTTGGGCGACGTGGGCACTGGGAACGACACGATTGTCTTCGCAGCGGGTTTGGCCGGCACGATCGACCTGTCGCAAATCGGCGATTCGTCGATGGATCCCACCGCACTGGCGATCAACCACAACGATCTGCTCACGATCGAGGGCGACAACGGCGGTAGCGGCATCACGATCGCACGCGACTCGTCCGTTGCGAACCTGCGGTTGTTCGAGGTGGCGTCGGGCGCCGACCTGACCTTGAAGTCGCTCACGCTGGCCGATGGCCAGGCGACGGGGGCGGCCGGCAACAATAGTAACCCTCCCGGCGGCGGCGGTGGTGGTGGCGGCGCCGGCCTCGGTGGAGCGATCTTCAATCAGGGCTCACTGAATCTGGTGCAAGACACGCTGACGGGTAACACGGCCTTGGGAGGCACCGGCGGCGGCGGTTCTTTCGGTGGTTTCCTTGCAATTGGAGGGGCCGGCGGCGGACCCAATGGCGGCGCGGGTGGTACAAGCAACGGCATTACGGCGGGCGACGGTGGGCCTGGTGGATTCGCCGGCGGCGGTGGCGGCGGTGGCGACGGGGCCGAAATGAATGCCGGCTTCGGTGGACAGGGTGGGTTCGGCGGCGGGGGTGGTGGCATGGGTACGTCGATGCTTCCCCACACCACGACGAACGCGAGCCCCGGCTTCGGCGCCGGCGCGGGTGGCACTGGCGATGGTATTCTCCTACCAGGCGCTGGAGGCGGCGGCGCGGGGCTGGGCGGCGCCGTCTTCAACGAAGGTGGAACCCTGACCATCACCGACAGCACATTGACCGGCAACGCGGCTGACGGAGGCCAAGCCGGCCAGACGGGATTCAGCCTCCCTTCCTTTGCGGCTGACAACGGCGGAGGCTTCGGCGGCGCGCTCTTCAACCACAATGGCGTTGTGACTTTGCTCAACAGCACGATCGCGAATAACACGGCCGACCTCGGCGCCGGCGGCATCTACAACCTCGGCGATGGCCAAAGGGCCGTCCTGGTCTTGAACAATACGATCGCGGCCGGCAATAAGGTCGCCGCGACCGAGGCTGATTTCACGGGCGGCACCACGTCGGCCGGCGGTAGCGTCAATACGACCAGCGGCGTGGGTAACCTGCTCATGCAACAAACTGGCTTCGCGGGCACGATCGTCAGCACGCAAGACCACGGCCTGTCGGCCCTGGCTGCCAACGGCGGTCCCACCGAGACAATGGCCATTGACTCGACCAGCGCGGCCTATCACGCCGGCAACGCGGCCGCGGCCCTAGGCCTGGCCACTGATCAGCGCGGCGCCCCGCGGCTCAGCACCGGCAACCTGATTGACATCGGCTCGTTCCAGACCAGCCCGGCGCCCTCGGCCGAGGCGGGCGGACCTTACCAGATCCATGTGGGTGACTCGCTGCACCTCGACGCCTCGGCCAGCGCCGACCCCAGCGGCGCCGCGCTGACCTACCGTTGGGACGTCAACGGCGACGGCACTTTCGGCGACGCCACCGGCGTCAGCCCCACGCTCACCTGGAGCCAACTCAACGCGCTGGGCATCAACGGTTCCTTCTCGACGGCGAATCTCGCCGTCGAGGTCAGCGACGGCGTCAACCCGCCCGTCGTCTCGGCGGCCACATCGCTCGATGTCATCGATGCGGCGGTGCCAACCCAGGGCACCGGCGTAGCGATCACCGGCAACGAACTGAGCGCTTTGTCGAATTTGCCGGTGGCCACCTTCCAGGCCGCCGGCGGCCAACCGTCGCCCAGCCAGTTCAGTGCGACGATCAATTGGGGCGACGGAACCTCGGCGACGGCCAATCTCATAGCGGTTACGGGCGGCGTGTACACGGTGGCGGGCAGCCATACCTATGCCGACGAAGGGAAGTACAACGTCGAGGTGACCGCCAACGGCACCGGCGGCGACTCGATCGTCGTTTCCACCACGGCCTTGATTCACGAGGAGCTATTGCCCGGCGGGACGCAAGGCACCGCCAACCAGCAGATCGTATCGGAACTTTACCGCGACCTCCTGGGGCGGCAGGTCGACATGGCGGGGCTTGCTCATTGGACGGGTATGCTCGGTGCCGGCGCGACGCGGTCCTTGGTGGAAATGGAAATCGAGCAAACCCGGGAGTACATGACCGACGCGGTACAGGCGTCCTACCAGCAGTACCTGCGCCGCGGCGCCGATGCGGGCGGGTTGACCCACTTCGTCGGCATGCTGTCGGCGGGTGATACCATCGAGCAAGTCGATCAGATATTGCTCGCGTCGGCCGAGTACTTCCAGGTGCGGGGTGGTGGGACGAACGACGGCTTTTTCGACGCCTTGTTCCAGGACATCTTGAACCGTTCCGTCGATTCGGCGACTCGTACCTGGTTCCACACGCTCGCAAGCGGTGGGGCGACGCGGGCCGAGTTGGTCAGCCTTATTTACGGTGGCTTGGAACATCAGCAGGACATGGTCAAGGCACTTTACTCGCGGTTCCTCGACCGCTCCGGAGATACGGCCGGTTTGAACACTTTCGTCGCCCAACTGCGATCGGGCCAGTCTCCGGCCGTCGTCGCCGCCGAGATACTTGCTTCCCCCGAGTACCTCCAGAAGGCCACCCACTGATTGCCTGGGCGCTTGACGGCCGCGAGCAACTCGCAAAGAACCCTAAGCGTTTAGCGTCAACTTGCGCGCGTAAAGCCCTTCCGCGAAGCGCGTGGGCGAATTGCACTCCAGCCCGCGAAGCCGAAGCAAGGCCCAGAACGTGTCGGGCGTGAACCAGGGCTTGGCGCGCTGCGAAGCATACGCGACGTCGAGCGATTCGATCTTGCGCCGGCAGGTCGACTCGTCGAGCGGCACGAAGACGTTGGGGTGCCCCAGGTCGCCCTCGTACTTGGGAATCTCGTATTCCAGGATCAAGTGGTCGCGCAGCGCGCACCAGGTGAGCTCGGCCACCAGGCGGTGGTCCTGGTGCAGGTCTTCGCGGCGGTGCGTGAAGATCAAGTCCGGCGAAACGTCGCGCTTCAGAGCGGCGATGCAGTCTTTCAGACCGCGGCCCGCATAGGGGAAAAAGCTGTCGGGAAAATCATGGACCACGACGGTACACTGGCGCGCGTCGCGCAGGAACAGCTCGGCCCCACGGCGCGCCTCGTCGGCCCGCCCGCCGTCGGCCGACAGCACCACCCAATGCACGTCGATCGGCTGCGCGGCCAACAGGTGCAACAGCGTGCCACCGCAGCCGATCTCGATGTCGTCGGCGTGGCAGCCGATGCAGAGCACCGAACGCACCTGATCGAGACGTAGTGGATGCATGGTGTTTTCCGATCGGACTCTCGTTCCCACGCTCAGCGTGGGAATGTCGATTTTGGGCGCTGCGCCCCTCTGTAGGGAACGCCCTCCGTGGCGTTCCCTACAGAAACCACGGAACGCCACGGAGGGCGTTCCCTACAGAAACCGTCGCTGCCCGGCTCATTATCTGGACACTCGGGCGCGGCGCGGCGGCCGAGCGGCGACGGATGCGGCAGGCTCCGGCGGCGCGAGCGGCTGCTTCCAAAGTTCCCACGGCGCGTCGCCGCGAGCGTACATGTCGTCGAGCTGCTGTTTTTCCTTGTAGGTGTCCATGCAGCCCCAGAAACCCTGGTACTTCAGCGCCGCCAGCCGCTGCTGAGCGATCAGACGCTGGAAGGGTTCGACGACCAACTCCTCGCCTTGCCGGAGGTGATCGAAGATCTCCTGGCCGAGCACGAAATAGCCGCCGTTCATCCAGACGTCCGATTCGCCGATGGCCTCGATCCGGCGAACCGAGCCGTCGCCGTTCATCGTCACGGTGTGGAAGCTCTGGTTGGGCCGCACGGCCAGGAACGTCGCGGCGGCTTGCTGGCCCTGATGGAAGCCGATCAGGTTCGGCAGGTGCAGGTCGGTCAGCCCGTCGCTGTAATTGGCCAGGAACGTCTCCTCGCCAACGAGATGCCGTTCGACGCTCAAAAGCCGCTGGCCGATGTTCGAGGCGCTGCCCGTGTCGACGAATGTGATCGTCCAATCGTGGATGTCGCTGGCCAAGAGGTCGACCTGGGCTCCGCCCGAACTGAGCACGAAGTCGTTCGAGCGGCACTCGTCGTACATGAGGAAGTACTCCTTGATCACGTCGGCCTTCCAGCCCAGGCAAAGAATGAAGTCCTTGTGGCCGAAGTGGGCGTAGTATTTCATCACATGCCAGAGGATCGGCCGGTATCCGATGTGGACCATCGGTTTGGGGACCGACTCCGAGTACTCTCGCAGCCGCATGCCAAAACCGCCGCAGAACAAGACGACTTTCATGGTCGAAAACTCCTCACAGATGTCAGTTCGCCGCGATATGACGTTGCACGATTCCGGGGAAAACGGAACGCCACAGAGGGCGTTCCCTAACGACGGCTTGCCTCCCGGAATCGTGCAAGTTCACATGGCTCCTCAAGCATTCCCAGCGGCCCGCGGTCGTAGGGCTCGACAAGGTCTTCCGGCAGGCCGGCCAGGTCGCCGGCGCGCAAGAAATCGCGTAGCGACGTGCCGGTGCAAGCGCTGTCGGCATTCGGCGCGCCGTGCCGCCAGGCGACGTCGTGGCCGTTTACCGTGCGAAAGTCGATACTCAACCGCGTGCGGCCGGAGCGGTTGGGCACGGTCGAGTGCAGTTGGGCCGCCGAAAAGAGAATCAGTCCAGCCGCGGCGCAAACGGGCCGCAGCGGCACGTCGTCCAGCCGCTGTTCGGGACGGGGCTGCCGGCGCGTGTCGTTTTTCACATGCAGCGCCGCCTGGTGACGGCTTTCGCGGTTCCAGCGGGCATAGTCGTAGTCGCGCGAGCTGTTCTTGAGGGGCAGCCGCCAATAGAGTGGGTGAAAGGCCATTCCGCTGTCGGCCGTGTAGTCGTATACCGGCAGCCACCAGTTGAGCTGGCAAAGCGCGGCCGAGTACCAGGTGTCGCGGTGCGGATGGAAAGCATAAGCCAGGCCTGATGTGAGGTAGTCGCCGTGGCAGGCGGTGCGCAGGCGAGGCACGTCGAAATAGGTTCGCTCCGGGTCGCAGGCGAAGTCGGACAACACCGCGCACAGCAGTTCTTTCGAGCGCGGGTGGTGGATGAAGCGCGGCTTGAGTTCGGCCAACACCTGGACATAACGCTCGACCGGCAGATGGTGCTGCGCGTCGCGCGGATCGTGAGGGGCGAAGGCTTCCTCGCACAATTCACGGGCAAAGTCGCAAAATGCCCGCGTGCTCGCGCGCGGAGAGAACACGAACAACGCCCCCTCGTGGAGCCGCTCGCGCCGCGGGTCGTCGGACAGATCGGAATCGAAGTACAAGGCACTCATCGGGATTCTCCTACATCAGTCGGGTTGGTGGGCGGCGCCCGCCCTACGATTTCGCGGTGTCATGGTCGGGTGCGCGACGTGCTCGCGCCTCGGCGCGAGGGTCTTCCACTTGGGTCAAGAGGTCGTGCTCGGCGAGCACCTCCGCGGCGCGGCGAACCACGGCGAAGGGAAGCTTCGCCCTTTCGGCGATGTCCAAGAGCGAGTGGCGGCCGTCGCTTTGGTTCAACACCCATAGCAGGGCCAGTTCGGTTCCGGCGCGGTCTTCGTCGCCGCCGAGGGCGCGGTAAAGTCCTCGCTTGCCAAGCTGCGGCTCGCCCTTGGGACATCGGCTGAGGTAGACGCGGTTGTGCTCCAGCAACTCGACGATCGCCACGCACAGTTCGAGCGACTCGGCCAGGCATGACGGACGCACCAAGTCGAGATCGTCCGCCGAGGTGTGGTACTCGGGATAGCGGCCGTGCGGCGTGCGCATCAGGCAGCCGACCGGTAGATCGATGCCGGGCGAATTGTATTGCCGTTCGTCGTAGCCATAGGGTTCGAATTCGGCGATCATGTGGTCGTGCCGGCCGTGCCGCAGCAGGTGGGTCACGGCACGGTCGATCTCGGCGTCGCCGCGGCGGCTGCGTTTGTAGGTAAAACCGCCCGGGTCGCCCAACAGCGTCAGTACCAGTCCGTGGCGGATCTGGGCCAGCTTGTCTTCGTTGCGGGCGAGCCAGGCGATGGCGCCGATCGTGGCCGGAACGAACAGGAAGCGGTACGAGTAGCGCCGTGGCAGACGGCCGACGTGCCGCGCGAGGAACGTCGCCACGGCGATCCCCGACAGGTTGTCGTTGGCCAGCGAGGGGTGGCAGACGTGGCACGAAAAGAGCACTTCCTCGGCCGTGGCGCCCGGCAGGTACGCTTCGCCGTAGGTCAACGATCCCGGCTCCAGCGAGGCGTCGATATCGACCTCGAATTCGTAATCGTCGCCGTATTGCCGCTCGAGCTCCAAGAGGCGGTTGTGGCTGAGGCAGAAGCCCCATTGCTCGTGGTAGTACGTCGTGCGGTAAGGCACCCAGTCGGGATGTTCTGGAAGCGTGTGCAGGTGGCGCTTGAGTTCCGCCAGACGCAACATCGCTCGCACGGGCATGCTGTAGTTGACGACGTGCAGGTTCGATGCGCGGAAATCGACGACGCGCCGGCCCGCGGCGTCGCGGATGAAGGCGTCGCGGATGCGCCATTCGTTGGGCACCTGCCAATCGAAAACCTGACTGCCGCTTTTGACTTCGCGCAGTTCGAGCGGCAGGTGACGGCCAAGAATGGCGAGGCTCTCGCGGACGCCCGGTCCCGTGATGCTGCGGCAGATGGGGAACAGTTCCGCCACCAGCGCGTGCATGTCACGGCCCAGGTCGGGGCAGGGCGCCGGCGCGCGATCGAGCGTGGCAAGTTCGGACAGGGTCATGGGCGTTTCCAAGGGTCGGCGCCGGCCTGGCAGGCCGTGAACTGCTCGACGCGCGCCGCGGCGAAAGGATGATAGGGAGCCCAACTTCCATCTGCCTTCGAGATCACGGCGATGTCAAGTGGCCACTCGATACCAAAGGCAGGATCGTCATAACGCACGCCCCGCGCGGCCGCCGGCGCGTAGCATTGCGACATTTGATAGAGCAATTCCGTGTCGTCGGCCAGCGTCTGGTAGCCCTGCGCGCAGCCCGGCGGAACGTAGAGCGCGCGGCGGTTGTCGGCCGTGAGCTCCACGCCTTCCCAGCGCAGGTAGGTGGGCGAGGTGGGTCGCAAGTCGAGCGCCACGACGTAAGCCACGCCGCGGACGCAGCGTACAAACTTGGCTTCCTCGCAGGGCGGCGCCTGGTAATGCAAGCCACGCAGCGTTCCGCGCCGATGCGTGAACGCCAGGCTCGCCTGGGCCAGCGTGGCGACCAGGCCGCGGGCCGCGAGCTCGCGCTGACACCAGGCGCGGGCAAAAAAGCCCCGCTCGTCGGCCAACGGCTCGATGTCGATTAGGTAGCTCCCCTCCAGCTTCGCTTCGGAAAAACGCATGGCATCACCTTACTGGCGTAAAAAAACCACGACGACATCTGTGGGGAACGCCCTCCGTGGCGTTCCGTGAATCGGGATACGGTATCCATTGGCCTTCCGCGGAACGCCACGGAGGGCGTTCCCTACAGAGGAAGCACCACGGCGGCCCCCTCCTCGGCGGGCGTGGGGAGCGGCTCCGATCGCCAACGCAACGACGGGTCCAACCTGCCGCCGTCCAAGAGCTTTTGCAGTTGGCGCAGACGAACGAAGCGAGAGCCCGCCAGGTCGTCGGCCGAGAGGCCGACGCGGCGGTACGCGTCGTAAAGTTGTTCCGCTCCCCGCCGCGCATTCCAGCGGGGTTTGAAATCCGGTACGGCACGCGCCAGTTTGCCGCAATCGACGCGATAGCAGCGCTGATCGGGGCAGGCGCCCGGCGCGTATTCGATGCGGCAGCCGGGCACGGTTTCCTGGACGATCGCGGCCAGTGTACCGACCTGGTAGTTTTCCGCCGTTTGGCCGACGTTGAACGCCTGGTTATGCACGACCTCGCGGGGCGCTGTGAGCAGCGCCAGGAACGCCCGGCCAATGTCTTCCACATGAATCAGGGGGCGCCAAGGACTGCCGTCGCTGAGCAGGTGGATTCGGCCCGTGGCGTGGGCCGAGGCGACAAAATCGTTCAGTACCAGATCGAGCCGTAGCCGCGGCGACACGCCGTAAGCGGTGGCGTTGCGCAGGAAGATGGGGCTGAAGTCGTCGTTGGCCAGAAGTGCGATGTCGCGGTCGGCGAGCACCTTCGACCGGCCATAGGGCGTGACCGGATTCAACGCGGATTGCTCCGTGAGCAACTCGTCGCCGGCCGCCGCTCCGTAGCTGGAGCACGACGACGACATCAAGAACCGCGGCACGCCGGCGCGTCGCGCCAAACGCGCCAGCCGCGCGGAAGCCAGGTGATTGACGTCGAAGGTCAGGGCCGGATCCAGATTTCCCAACGGGTCGTTCGACAAGGCGGCGAGGTGAATCACCGCGTCGCATCCCCGCACGTCGCTTTCGCGCGCGTCGCGAAGGTCGACGTTCATGCACTCGAAGTCAGCCGGCGCGGCGCCGAAGGTACAAGGCTCGAACAAGTCGCTGTCGAGCCCCAAGACCTGGTGCCCCTCGGCCAGGAGCATTGGCGTTAGCACGCTTCCGATGTAGCCGTGACAACCCGTAACGAGTATTCGCAAGTTAGTCTCCTTCTTCATAAGGTGGGCGCCGCCCACCGACTCGGGTTTCTACTTCGCGTTGGCGACGGAGACATTCACGGTGGCTGGGGCGGAGCCTAAGCGATGCCCCGGTCGCCATCGAGCCGGGGCATCGCTTACGCTCTGCCACCAGCCACCACTTTCTCGTGGCAAGATGTCTCATTTCCGGCCGCATGAAGTATCGTTATTGGTCAAAGGATGATTGTGATCCGGGGTGAGTGCCAACATGTCTCCCAAGCCGAGCCAAACGGGGTTGCGCGCGTCGCGGCGGTCCCAAACGACCAGGTGGCCTCCGGGGCGCGCGGAAACATCGAACAACAACTGGGCGCACAACTCGCCGACCTCGCTCGGCGCGAGAATTCGCCCGTCGAGGTGCTGCGAGCGGATTTCGTCGAGGCTTCGGCCCGTGGCCCTGGCAATGGACCGTGCCGCTTCGGTGTCGGTCCAGCCGGGCACGATGGCATCGACGCGGATGCCTCGCGGCGTCAACTCGTTCGCCAACAGCTTGCAGACGGCCAGGCCGGCGGCTTTTGAAAGCGGATAGGGTCCCGTGCCGCGGCAAGCGACCGCCGTCGAGAGCACGAAGACGACGTGCCGCAAGCCCGGCGCCTGGGTCAACAACGCCTGAGTCAATCGCAACGGACCCAAGGCATTGATTTCCAACAACCGACGAACCTCGGCCGACGAGCTCTGGGCCAGGCTGCGCTGGCCGATATATGCCCCTGCGCAGTGGACGACCGCGCCGGCCGCGGGAAGGCATCCGGCCAGCCCGAGATCCTCGCGCTCCAGATCGATGCGCACGGTCTCGCCCGCGCCGCCGCGCCGCACGGTTTCGCGGGCAAGCCGCTCGTTGGCGCAATAGCCGACGAGCGGCCAAGCGCCGCGCGCGGCGCACGCCAGCGCCATGGCGCCGCCGATGCCGCCCGATCCGCCCGAAATCAGCACGCGGTCGATCATGTGAGTTCGGGAGACTCCTGCGCCGTCACCCAAGCACGGTACGCTCCGCCGTTGCCCGAGCCGGTCAGCGCGCCCCGCGCGATCCGCGTCCACTTGCCGACTTGAAAAAAGTAGCGAGCCAGAACGCCGTAGCAGCGCGCCCGCTCGGCGGCGCCCAGGCCGCTACGGGCGATGGCCGCGGCGTAACCCCGGCCGAGGTGCCAACGCGTCAACGTATAGCGGCTGCGCCGGGGGTCCATGAACCGCTGGCGCTCGGCCGACGAGGCCAGGCAGCCCGAGCCGCCTGAATGCACCCTGACGAAAAACAACGTCTCCGGCACCTCGGCGTAGCGGCCGTGGAGGCCCAACTCCGCGACGAAAACCTTGTCGTCGCCGTAATAGGGCAAGCGCAGCCCCGTGCGGCGAACGACGTCGCTTCGCATCAGCCCGAAAATGTCGAGACAGCCGCCCGCGCCCAGCAAAACCGCCCGAAAGCGCTGGTGCGGCGCGGCGGCCTCGCGGCTGACGGCGGCCCCGGCCGGCGCCGCGTAGCTCACGTCTTGCACATGCGGCGGCGGAAGCAAGGCGCCGCCGGCGTCGATGTGCGAACTGCGCGAGTGGCACCAAACCACGTCCGGGCGCTCGTCGAGCAACTCGACCGTGCGGGCCAGCAAGGTCGGCGCGCAGTGGTCATCGTGCGCCGCCCAGCGAAAGTACCGGCCGCGGGCCAGCGCGAAGACCCGGTTGTGGTTCCAAGCGCAGCCGCGGTTCACTTCGCTGCGCTCGTAGCGCACGCGACAATCGCGCGCCGCGTAGGAGCGCGCGATATCCTCGCTGCGGTCGGTCGAGGCGTTGTCGGAGATGATGAGCTCGAAGTCGTCGAACGTCTGCGCCAACAGCGCGTCGAGCGCCGGCGCGAGGTAATCCTCGCCGTTATAGACCGGCACGCCGATTGTCACCTTGGGGTTCGTATCGTTCATGGGCCACCCTTCCTTCAAATTACCATTCTCGCCGTAGCGGAACTCGTGAGAGTTCCGATGCCCCGCGTCGACGTTCGGAATTCTCACGAATTCCGCTACACCCGCGGCGTAGCCGTAGGGTTTGGACAAGATCGCGCAGCGATCGCCGGCCCACCACCCTCTGTCCAAGACCAGCACGCCGAACGCACATTCGTGGACGCGCCGCCGCAAATCTCTCCTTGTCCGTCATTCGCCACCCTTCCGGCAATGGTGGGCCTTCGATCGCTGCGCGATCTTGTCCCACCCTACATTCTTCCTAACGCCTATCGCCTAACGCCTATCGCCTAACGCCTAACGCCTATCGCCTAACGCCTATCGCCTAACGCCTATCGCCTCTCCGCAGCGCTGGAGGTACTGTTCGCGAATCCAGTCGCAGGTTTTTTCCATGCCGTCGCGGAGCCGCGTGTCCGGCTCCCAGCCGAGATACGCCTGGATCTTCGTGTTGTCGCTGTTGCGGCCGTTGACTCCCTTGGGCGCGTTCAGGTTGTACCTGCGCTTCAGCCGGATGCCCACGATCTCCTCGACGAGGTCGACCAGGCCGTTGATCGAAACCAGCTCGCTGGAGCCCAGGTTGATCGGCTCCTCGATGTCGCCGCGCATGATCGCGTCGATCCCCTTGAGGCAATCGTCGATGTACATGAAACTTCGGGTCTGGTTGCCGTCGCCCCAAATCTCGATTTCGTGGTCGCCGGTGGCCTGGGCGTGGAGCACCTTGCGGCAGACGGCGGCCGGCGCCTTTTCGCGTCCGCCATCCCAGGTGCCGTGCGGCCCGTAGACGTTGTGGAAGCGGGCGACGCGCGTCGTCAGGCCGTAATCTTCGCGGAAGTGGCGGCACATCCGCTCCGAAAAGAGCTTCTCCCAACCGTAGCCGTCCTCGGCCATGGCGGGGTAGGCGTCTTCTTCCTTGAGCGGCGTGACGTCGGTCGAGCGTTGCTTGTCGGCGTTGTAAACGCAGGCCGAACTGGCGTAGAAATAGCGTTCGACGCCCGCGTCGTTGGCTGCCATCAACAAGTGCGTGTTGATCAGCACCGAGAGCATGCACAGCGCTTTGTTGTTCTCGATGAAGCCCATGCCACCCATGTCGGCCGCCAGGTTGTAGACCTCGCGCGCGCCGCGGCAGGCGTCGTGGCAGGCGTCCTTCTCCTTCAGGTCGGCCACCACGTTTTCGACGCCGTCGAACACCTGATACCAGTCGTCGATGGGCTTGATGTCAACCGAGCGGATGTTCGTGAAGCCTCGCCGCAGCAAATCGGCCACGAGGTGGCCCCCAATGAAGCCACCGGCGCCGGCCACCAGGATCATGTCGTTTTTCATTTGCATGGTTCCTTTCTTGGATCGTTCAGGGTGTCAGTTCGAGGTTCCTTGTTCCCACGCTCCGCCGACCCACTGCGCGCCAACCGACCTTTCTTTCCCGACTTCAGCCAGGCGACCGCCAACTTGAAGAGAAACAAGCTGTTGGTAACCAAGTACCGCCGCCCTAAGCGTCGCGGCTCGTGTGCCAGCCGGAATGCCCACTCCAGCCCGCTGCGCTGCATCCAGGCCGGCGCCATGGGCTTGACACCCGCGTGAAAATCGAACGCCGCGCCGACGCAGACCTGCACCGCCCGAATACTTGCCCGGTGCGCATGGGCGAAGAGGTCTTGCTTGGGGCAGCCCAAGCCCAGGAACACCAGCCCCGCGCCGCCGGCGTTGATCCGCTCGACGACCGCCTGGTCCTCCTCGCTCGTCAAGGTGCGAAACGGCGGCGATTCGGCGCCGGCGATCCGCAATCCGGGGCACATGCGGGGCAGCTTCTCGTTCAACAGCTCGATCACCCGCGGGCTGCCGCCGTACAGATAAATCGACACGCCTTCGTCGGCCGCGCGGCGGCCAAGCCGCAGCATCAGCTCGGGACCATAGACGCGCTCACGCAGGTTCACGCCGTGCAACAGGTTCATGGCCCAGCGCACCGGCTGGCCGTCGGGCGTCACCAGGTCGAAATCGTTCAACTTGGCGCGCAAGTCCGGGTCGCAACTCGCCGTGACCACCGCATGCGCGGCCTGGCACGCGACCAGCGCCGGCTCGCGGCGCCGCGCGGCCTCGATCACGACGTCCGTCGCTTCGTCGTAGTTCGTCACGCTGAGGTGAATGCCGAACAAGTCGACCTTGGGCGGCCATGCGCGTTGATCTCGCTTGGAGAGCGGTGGCGTCGGGTATGTCAGCGGTTCGGCGAGCATACTGCTTCTCCTGGTGTTTCGGAATCGGCGCGCGGGCGCAACTCCGAGGTCGGGTCACCGGGGGGCTTACGCCGGGGCACCTGCGCAGCGGGTCGGCTCGCCGGCGATTCGGCGCCGGCGCTCGGTCGGGGCGCCCTCGTAGACCCGGCCAGCGCCCGCTCGTAGATGTTCATCAGCAGTTCGTAATTGCGCCGGGCGGTGTACTTCAACTCGAACTCGGCGCGTGCCTCGGCGCGCATCCACGAAAGCCGCGACGGCACGGAGAGCAACTCCGATACCCGGTCGGCCAGGTCGACGGGGTCTCCCGGCTGAAAGCAGACGCCGGTACGGCCGTCGTCCACCAGCTCGGCCAGCGCCCCCAGCCGCGACACGACGGCGGGTGTGCCGGTGGCGAAGGCTTCGACCAGCACCTTCGGCAAGCCCTCGTAACATGTGGAGGGGAGCACCAGGAACGCCGCGTCGCGGACGATCGCCTGGACCTCGTCGGCCGAGCGAGGGCCGAGCCATTCGACGCCCCGGTTCGTCGCGGCGGCCTCACGCACCAAAGGCGCCGTTGGCCCGTCGCCCACGATCTTGAGCGGAATTCGCTCGCCCAATGTCCGCCATGCGGCCAGCAGGGTGGGAATGCCCTTTTCGGGCGACAACCGGCCGACGAACACGGCATACCCCCCGGCGCCGTCGCCGGCGGGCGGCGTCGGCGACACGAAATTAGGCTTGACGACGATCTTCTCCGCCGGCAATCCCCCTGCGATGAACTTCCGCCGGGCGAACTCCGTCACGGCGATGTACACGTCGACCGCGCGCCGCCAGGTGCGCGCCATGCGGTGCGCGACGATCGCCGCGGCGGCCACCGCCGTCACGCCTCGGCTGCCGCGATAACAGGCATGGGCGACGGCGGGCCAGGGGATTCGCCCGAGACAGTCCTCGCACACGCGGCCGTCGCGGAAGAAGGTGGCTTGAGGACAGAGCAAACGGAAATTGTGCAACGTCTGCACGACGACCGCGCCCCCCGCCCGCGCGCCGTAATAGGCGGCCGGTGAGATCAAGGGGAAGGTATTGTGAAAGTGCGCGACCCGCGCCTGACGCTTCGCGACCAGCGTTTGAATCGCCCGCGCCGCGCGCCCGTTCCAGAGGGTGTCGCGCGTCAAGCCCGGCGCCGAGCGATGGCCGACGGCGCTGTTGTGCGCCGTGTAGCGTTCGACCTGGTGCCCGTGGTCTTCGAGCAACCGCGTTTCGTCGGCGAAGACGCGGTCTTCGCCGCCGGGCAGTTGGTAGAAGTTGTGGCCCATGAGGATGTTCATAGCGATCATTGTCCCGTAAACCGCCCACCGAAGATGGGCCGCGATTTCCAGTGTGATTGCGAGTGATTCGGACTTCCAGCAAAAACGCCCTCGGCCGCCGCGAATTCGTCGCGCCGCGCCGCTACAATCAGACTTGATCTGGCCACCGCGCTCATGAGGACGAGTTGCAACAACGAGTACGGCACGCCGATGCCTTCGGCGACACCGCCAACGGCCACGAACAAGATCAACGCGGCAAAGCCGTCATGACCCTGGCGATCGTTCTCGCGATGGGCGGCCTGCGCCGATCTTAGCGCCAGCGCCAGCGCAAGGACGTAGAGCGTCAATCCGACCCCTCCCAGGGCCAAGGCGACCTCGATGGAATCGCAATGGGCATGGCTCACAGGCCATCCTTGCGATTCGGAAATGAAGAAGATCCGTTCCGGCGACCAGAAGCTACCGTATCCGTAGCCGGTCAGCGGCTGGGCCGCGATTTCGCCCAGCAACTCCTCCCACAACGGCACCCTGCCCGTGAGTGTCGAGACGTCGGCATAGTCGGCACGCCCCAGGTTCGCGCCCTTCGAGAGCCCGTCGGCGACGAGGTCGCCCGCGAGCAAAAACGCGGCGCAGCCGACACAAATCGTCGCCGAGACGGCGAAGATCCTCGCCCTGCGCCCCGCGGCTTGCAGCCGGAGGAAGCAGTACCCTAGCACGGTCGCCACCAGTGCCGTCCGCGATTTCGCCAGGAAGAGCATCACGACGGCCAACGCGGCGAGCGCACGGTACGCCACGCGCCCCGCGTGTGGACTCGAGGCCTCCTGGCCCGGATGATACTTCGCGCGGCCGAGAATGAGACATTTTGTCACGAGAAAGTGGTGGCTGGGGCAGAGCGTCAGCGATGCCCCGGCTAGATGACGACCGGGGCATCGCTGACGCTCTGCCCCAGCCACCGTGAATGTCTCGTTGTTGGACGCGTGAAGTATATTCGTTGCCCCACACCAACCCTCGGCGCAAGCAAGGTCCGGCGTTGACGTGACCTTGCTTGCGCCGCGGGTTGGTGTGCCGCGGGTTGGTATGCCGCGGGCCAAGGCGAGCGAGCTGAGGATCACGAGCGCGCAGTTGGCCGCCTCGTGGTTGGGATGCAGCAAGCCCGCAAAGCGATAACCCGGCTCCCAAGGACGAAAATTGCCCAAGGACGCGGTGAAGGCCATGTCGAGCACCAACTGCAATCCCGCGCAGACACAGGCCAACCTCAATACCTCGAGCGATGAAAAGTGTTTGGCCAGCGCCACGGCGGCCACGATGGTCGCGCCGAGGGTAAACAACCGCCGAGAGGTCAGCGGCGGGTCGACCGACCATGCGGCACTGGCGAAACACCAGGCGGTCAATGCCACCACGACGGCGCCCAGGATCCCCTGCGCGCGCAGCCTTCCCGCGCCGGGCCGAAGCAGTCCCCACGTCCCCACCACCGCCAGCACCACGAACGCCAGTTGGCGGATCAACGTCCCTTCGGCGACGTTGATCTGCACGTCGTCGAGATCCTCCAGTGGGTCGATGCCGTAAGAGATCCGCCAATCGGCCCGCGCGGCGACGCAAACCACCAGCAGGCCCAGGGCGACCAGCCAGAAGCCGCGGCGGCGATCGTTGGTCTCGTGTTGCGACATCGTTTTCATCATGTTGTTGGCGCGTCTCACAGCGCAACGTCTCACCCGGCGTTGCCCGGCCAGGCGCCGACATTCGACCAGCGGTTGCCCAGCCGGCGCACGGTCGCGAGTTTGCGGCGATCGAGCGAATCGCGCCCATAGAGTTCGAGCGACAGCGCGCGGCGGGCGTAAGCGCCGGCCAGCAGCCGCCGCAAGCGATGGTGCAGCACCACCGGCCCGGTAAGCCATCGCGGTGGCGCGCCGGGGCGCGTCCGCCAACGCGCGAGCTCCTGCTGGAACCGCGGGCTTTGGCTCAGGTTCTCGCCGGTGACGGTGAAGGCAGCCAGCGGCTTGGGCAGCACGGCCATCTTCACGTTCCGTTCCAAGAGCGCGTCGACCCACACCGCGTCGCCGATGCACTTCCAGGAGGTATCGAACAGCAAGCCTCGCTCGACGATCGAGCGGCGGAAGAAGATCGAGCAGGTGAATGCGGCCAGGTGCGAAAGGCTCGTGTGAACGCGGCTGGGCAGCACCATGCGGCGGTAACAGATTGGCTTTCCCTCGGCGTCAATCACCACCGCGTCGCCGAGCACCATCTCGACATGGGGGTGCCTGGCGAAATAGTCGCCCACCTCGGCCAGTGCGCCAGGCAAGTACTGCTCGTCGCAATTGAGGTAACTACAGACGTCACCCTGAGCGCGGCGCAGGCCGCGGTTGATGGCGTCGTACATCCCCTCGTCGCGCTCGACCCGCAGCTTGAGACCGGGGCGAGAGGCGGCCCAAGCCTCAAGCTCGGCGCCGGAGCCCGCGTCTTGCACGATGTGTTCGACTTCGACACCCGCCTGGTCCGCCACTGAGGCGGCGCAGAGCTTGAGCCAATCAAGCTGGTTCCAACTGGGCGTGACCACGGTAAAACTCGGGATCATGCATGACTCCTGTCGTTCGACGAAATGGTGGCTCGATAAGTGACGATGATGGCGATGGTCGCCACCGTGTTGCCGGCCAGAAAACCGCTCGCTCCGCCGAGCACGCCGAACGGCGGCACCAGGATCAGCCCCGCGACGAGCGTCAACGCCAGACCAATCAGCCTGGGCTTGACGATGAGCTCGGCGCGCCGAATGGCCCACAAGCCGAGATCCGGCGCCAGGCCGATCGCGTACGCGAAAACGCCGGCGGCCAACACGCAAACGGTCGCGCCGTGACCGGCGTACTGGCGGCCGTAGAGCGCCACGACGAGTTGCTCGCCGCAAACCAGCATCAGGACGACGAACGCGGCCGCGATGGCCGCGATGAACCACGCCATGCGCGACACGACGGATCGCAGTTCGTCGACGCCGCCTGCCGCATAGGCATGCACCGCCTTGGGGCCGACGAAGCCGCTCATGCCCAAGAGGAACGGGTTGGCCAGCAAGGCCACGCCCTGGCATGCCGCGAACACGGCTGTTTCCGCCGTCGTCGGCCGAAGCAGCGCCAACAGCCAGGGCACGACCGCGGCGACCGTCGAATTGATCACCTGGGCCACGAGCACCCATTTGCCGATCGTCCAACCGCGGCGGAAGTCGCCGCCGACGCTGGCCAAACGCAGCGCGTAGCCCGCGCGTCGCGACCAAAGCCCGCGCGCCGCGGCCAGGCCGCAAGCCACGCCGATCATAGCGTAGGCGGTGCGCGCCGAAAGCAGAGCCTGCTGGGCCAAGAACAGCAGCCCGCCGATTTGCAGCGCGGCCGTCGCGGCGTCGAGCCGGCAGGCCGAGGCCACGCGAAGGTGCGCCATTTCGATGCGGCGCACATATTCCTTGAGCAGCATGGGCGCGATCACCACCGCCAAGATCCCGGCGGTGGCCGCCGATCCGGCCGCGCCGCCGGTCCAGCCGAGCACGCCGGCCGCCACGCCCAGGCAGGCCGCCAACAGGCCCGACAACACCGCTTGGTGCGCCAGCGTGCTGCCGGCGTAACCCGCGCGGTCTTCGTCCGGCAGGCGCGCGCCGTGGATCGAATACGGAACGGAAATGATCGCCAATTGCAAACTCGTCCCGAGCACGACCACGCTGCCGGCCAAGGCGTACAACGCCAACTCGTTCTCGGTACAGTTGCGGCCGATCAACACGGTGGTCAGGAAGCTCGCGCCGCTGACCACGAACTGGTCGGCCAAGGCCAGACCGCCTTGCCGCGCCGTCGGGCCGATGGCGCCGCGAAGACGGGCCGGCCAACCGCGGCGCGGCGCGGCCCAGTGGGACGGCCTTCCCAGGCCGTCTTGTGCCACGGACGGCCTGGGAAGGCGGTCCCACGATAGAGTGTCGTCGATTTTCACGAGATTTCTGATAGCCCCCTCACTTTGCCCCCTTGCGCAAGAGCACGGCGGGCACCGTCTGAAACAAAATCTTGATGTCGGTGGCCGGCGACACCGATCGCGCGTATTCCAGGTCCATGCGCACCCATTCGGCGAACGAAACCCGCGAGCGGCCCCGCACCTGCCAGATGCAGGTCAGTCCGGGGGTCACGTCCATGCGGCGCTGTTGCCACGATTCACAAGCGTCGGATTCCGCGCAGGGCAACGGCCGCGGCCCGACCAGCGACATTTCGCCCAGGAGCACGTTCCAAAGCTGCGGCAACTCATCGATGCTCGTCGCGCGCAAGAACCGCCCCAAACGTGTCACGCGAGGATCGGCCGTGAGCTTGAACGCCGGGCCGTCCTGTTCGTTGAGCGCCCGTAGCTCGCTTTGGCGACGTTCGGCGCCGGCCACCATCGAGCGAAACTTGTACATCTTGAACCGACGGCCACCCAGCCCGCTGCGATCCTGGCGGAACAAAACGGGGCCGGGCGAGCCGATCTTGATCGCGATCGCAACCAGCAGAAAAAGCGGGGCCAACGCGATCAGCCCCACCCCGGACCCCACCACGTCGAGCCAGCGCTTCCAGGCCGGCATGGGCCGCTCGAAAAACACGCCGAGCGAGTCAACCTGCCGCGCGGCGTCGTCCCTTCGGCGCGTATCGTCGCCGGTTTCGTCGTTCCGTTCGTCATCGACCCAGTCGGTGGGATAGGTGTAAACTTCACACAGCGGCGGCGGCGTGCGCGGCGGAAATTCCAGACACACGTCATCGGCCAATTTCCAAGCGCCGGAAGCCGGCGTATGCGGCAGCACGACGCCAATCCGCTCACCGTCGAGCCAACCGGCGTCGTCGGTCAATCGCAACCGGCGCTTGAGGATCTTCGCCAGGCGGCGCCAGGTGGCGAGTTCAAATTCCTTGCCGCGAGGCGTGAAGATCAAGAACGAAAACGGGTCGCCCGTGCGATCGCTGCGAGCCCGCTCGCGCTCGAGAACCCGCCGCAAATGGGCGACGTCGTGCAGGTCTTGCCGAAATACTCCTCGCGCGCGCCGAGCCCTTCGGCGGGCCGGTTCTTTCAATCTGGCAAACATCATCGTTGTCCGTCAAAGCCGATCGTTCAAAACCGCCCCCAGCAGCCGCGCGTTGGCGCGCGAGAGCTGCCGGGTAACACGCTGGGCCGCCTCCCAAGACGTTTGTTGGGCCTCGACCACCAACACCACGCCGTCCAACAGGGCGGCGAGGCAGGCGGCGGATACGATTTCGCCCGCCGCTGGCAGGTCGAAGACCACTAGATCAAAATCCTCCTTGAGCGTGGCGACCAATTCGGCCATCCGCGCCGGATCGTGTACTTCATCAGGGTGGACCGCCCGTCGGCCGGCCGAAAGCACCCGTAGCCGCTCCACATGTGTCGTGCGGATCGCGGCCGACAACTCGCAGTTTTCGAGTAGCACGTCGGAAAGCCCCGCTTCCCGTGCCAGGCCGAACAGCCGTTCGACCGCCGGCCGCAGCAGATTGGCGTCGACCAGCAGCACGCCTCGGCCGCCCAGTTCCGCGGCTCTCACGGCCAGCCGGGCCGCCACCGTGCTCACGCCTTCGCCACCGCGGCAACTCGTAAAGCCCACGGTCTTGAGCGAGTCGGCGCCGCCGGCGCCGGGCCACGGCAGCCCGCGCAACAGGGCCGTAAAACGCTCGTCGTCCGCCGACGGGGGCAACCGCCCCGACCGATGGCGGCCTTGCACGGCGTGGTCGTTTTGAGCGGCCAAGTCGTTTGGTTCGGCCAGGTTTTTTTGGGCGGCCAGGTTTTTTTGGGCGGCGATGGCCGGCGCGGTGCTCGACATGGTCCTATCGCTTTCCGTTCGTCACGAACTGCTTTGGCGTCATGCGTGGGATCGAGGCCAGCACCGGCAAATCCAGCCGGCGCTCGATGTCATCGGGTGTGCGGAACGAGTGGTCGGCCCGGTCGGCCGCCAGCGCCAGGGCCAAGGCGCCGAACAAGCCCGCCGCGATGCCCAGCGCCAGGTTGATCAGCGGCCGCGGCCGCACCGGCTTGGCTTCGAACGTGGCCGGCTGGACGATGTTGATGTTCGAGATCCGCTCCAGTTCCAACGCCTGGTCGATGTTCGCTTGCTCCAGGTTTTCCGCGTATTTGCGGTAGTTGGCGTCTTCAAGCTCGATCGTGCGCTCGAGCTTGGCGAGCTTCAATTCATGATCGTTGAACCGTTCGAGGCGGGTGCGTTCGGCGGTCAATTGTCCGCCCAGCGCGTCGGCTTTGGCTCGCAACGAAACCAATACCGGCTCTCGCGTCACGAGCGCGAGCTGGACCGCTTCGTAGGTCTTGCTGGGCCCGGTTTTGACGTGGGTCAGCGTCCGCTCCTCCTGGTCGAGAATCGCGCGGGCCGCTTCGATCTGTTCGCGCACCTGCCGGATTCCCGGGTGCGCGTCGGTAAACTTGGCGTGCAACTCCTGCTGTTTTACTTCCAGGGCGTACAACTGGTCTCGCATCCGGTCGGCGGCCCCGTTGCCCACGCCCGAGGTTTCCTCGTGGATCTGGGTGCGCGACATGCTCGCCAACATTTCATTCAGCAATCGCACCTCGGCCGCGGCCGCGGCCAGTTCGGCGGCCGCTTGCAGTTGCTCGTTTTCGAGGCGGGCAATCCGGTCGATCAGGTGCTCGCGCTGGGTGGGCACCGAGCTCACGCCGGTCGAGTTTTTCAGGTCGCGCATCGCCAGTTCCGATCGGCTCAATCCCTGGCTCAAGCGGTCGGTTTGCAAGGCGAAGAAATCGTGCGCTCCAGGAGTCCGATTCAATCGCACATGGTGGTCGAGGTAGGCTTCGACGAGCTTCGAGACGATGGCTTTCGAGAGTTCGGGGCTCGGGCTATCGCAGGCCACCGTAATCACATCCGACTTGCGTGGGGCCTCGACCCAGACCATTTTCCGCAGCCGTTCGATGGCGCGCTGGCGGCCCGTCAACGGCGTCAGAAGCCCCAGACGGCTCCCCCATCGCCACAAGGCGCTTTCCGGCACGCTCGCGTCATGGCGAGCGGGGGCCGTTAGCACCCCGCCGGAGCCGATCGGATGGTCATCCGGATCAAGGATCGCCGCCGCGCCCAGATCATCGACCACCTGTTCGACGAGCACCCGGCTAAGCAGCATTTCGGTCACGGAGTTGATTTCGTTGTCACGCGATTGGGGAATCGCCACGGCGGGAGATTGGCCGAAGGTCACCGTCGGGTCGAGCGCCACGTTTTCACGGCCCAGCCGGATGAAAAGCTTCGATTCAGAGCGAAAATCCCTGGGACCCAATGTGGTCCAGGCCCACGAGGCGGCGACGGCGACCACGAAAAACAACGAACACTTCCAGCGGTGCCGGAACGGCAAGAGAAAAACGTCTCGCACGGTCGTTTCCACGGGCATGTCCATTTTCGGCCACCTTGACTTCAGTTGAGGGGACGGCTCAGACGCTTCAAGTTTCGTTGGGCCAGCGGGCCCAACTTCGCATTCCAACTCAAGCGGTTACGTTTTCGTACAATAGGTTGTCTAGGATGTATGCGTCGGAAGGTCCATTCTAATCGTGTAGATCAGATACGCAATATATAAAGTGATGGGCAATCTGAGTAGTTTGGAGATATTGGATACGAGTATATTGTTTGAGATGACTGGGTAATATGTCGTCGGCCGGCCGGGTGACAAAGTGACATGTGATCCGTGGGACAATGCCGGTTGTGACACGAGTGACAGGACGGCCGATGGGGCTTGGCCCCGTCGAGCGATAGTTGAGCGGGTCGGTTGCCTGTAACGTCGCCTTTCGCTCCGCGAAAGAACGCCCTTTCGCGGAGCGAAACGCGACAGACAGGTGCCGTCACGGCATGCGCATGCCGGTCAGCTACCACCCGGTTATCGAGACAGGAAACTTGCGGGAAGAAAAGCCTGAGTCAAGCCTGAATTTTCAACACCCTAGACCGAAGCGACTGAAGCAGGGGGTCACGAACGTCCCCCAGTTGTCTCCGAGGCGTCGGGCCGGCGCGCGTAATCCTCCGGGGTGTCGAGGTCGGCCAGCGACAGTTCCTCTCCCAATTCGATCAGCCGCACCGGGTGCTGGGCCAGGAGCTGATTCAATCCCTGGTCGGCCGGAAGCCGCCGGGCGGCCTCGGCCAGGCGCCAGGGCAGCGCCATTGGATGCCCGCGTCGGCCGTGCCGGCAAGGAACGATGATGTCGCCAGGGCTGGTTAAGCAGGCGTCGAGCACCTGGTCGATCACGGCCGCCGTCAAGAGCGGCATGTCGGCCGGCGCCACCAGCCAGACGTCGTGATGGGTGGGATGATCCACGGCGGCAAAGTGGTCGAGCCCCTGCAGCACGGAGGCCCTCATATCGACCGGCGGCGGTCGGGTCACGACGACGTCCACCCCGGCCTTCCGGCAGACCTCGGCCAGCCCGATGTCGTCGGGGTGGACGGTGGCCGCGATCCGCGTGACACGACTGGATTGCCAGGCGGAGAGTACCTGCTCGATCACCGTCGTCGCACCCCAGGGCAGAAGTAGCTTGGGACGGCCCATCCGCACGCTTCGCCCGGCGGCCGGCACGACGCAGAAAAAACGCGCTGCTTGAGTCATCGTTGCCAGTTTTGTTTCGCCACGACGGGGCTTGCCCCGTCGAGCGCTGAATGAAAGCTAGAGCTGAATGAATGTCACACGAACCCGCGGCGCAAGCAAGGTAGTATAGGTCTTGCCTGGCTCGTGAGAAAGATGGCGTGGGGTGGGCGAAGCGGCGGCGATTTGGTATGTTGCGGGAACCGCCGGAATACGAACTTCCCCGATTGGAGACAATTTACCATGACTTCTCCGCTACGCAGTCTGATCGCCAGCGGCACGAAACTCTGGCTCGATTCGATCGACCCCGACCTCGTCGCCAGCAACCGGGCGCTGGGCGCCAGCGGCGCCACTTCAAACCCGATCATCATCTCCGATCTGATCAAGACCGGCCGTTTTGACGACGATCTCGACCGCTTCATCCGCCAGGGACTCGACAACGGCCAAATCGCCTGGCAGATGACGGACAAGCTGGTGCGGCAGGCGCAACAGGTGTTCCAGCCGGTGTGGCAGCAGACCCAGGGCGACGACGGCTACGTAAGCTTTGAACTCGATCCGCTGCTGGAGGATCCCAAGCTCGGTCCGCCCCATGCCGAGCGGGTGCGGCGCTACGTCGAACTGGGAAAACAGTGGTCGTCGGGCCACACGAACCGCATGATCAAAGTGCCCGCCACTCCGGCCGGGCTTGCGGCGCTGGAAGAACTGGCCGCGGCAGGCGTCACCTTGAACGTGACCTTGATCTTCTCGTCGCGGCAGTACCAGCTGGCGCGCGACGGCATTTGGAAGGGGGCCCAGCGGCGCGCCGCGGGGTTGGCGCATTTCAAGAGCGTCTACAGCATCTTCGTGTCGCGGCTCGACGTCTACACCGAGAAGGCGGTTCCCCAACTTTCGCCGGCCGCCCAGGGACAGGTGGGTATCGTCAACGCCAAACGGATTTGGGCGGAGAACCGGGCGTTCTGGGCCGACAAGAAGACGCCGCTGGCGCAGGAGATGATCTTCGCCAGCACGGGAACCAAGAAGCCGAGCGATCCACCCGGCAAGTACGTCGAGGCCTTTGCCGGCAGCGACATCGAAACCAATCCGCCGGCCACCAACGACGCCGTCGAGCACGCCGGCCGCGCGATCACCCGCCATGTGGACGAGCTTCCTGACGCCGCCGTGCTCGCCGAGATCGACCGGCTCGTCGACGTCGGCAAGTTGGAAACGACCTTGATGGACGAGGGAATCAAGAAATTCGCCCAGCCGTTCAAGGCGCTTTTGAGTCAAATCGAGCAAAAGCGGATGGCATTGGCCGCCAAGTGACGTGACGACTACGAAAAAAAATCGCATGTCGGGGCCGTGCTGATAGAAGGAGGGGAATTCAGCGTCCGGAGCGTCCGCACACCAGTGGGGGGTGGCCCTTAGTCTTACGCAAACTGTTTCAGTTATTCGACTTGCGCAGTGGATGCACGCACGGGCCAATGACCGGCGCCCAATGGCAGCGTCCGCACACCAATGGGGGGTAGTAGGCTGCACGTCGCAAGTAGTTGGTATCATTGGCCTTATGGCACGAGCTCCCGATCGCGGTGACGTCACTTCCCAGGGCGGCAGCGTCCGCACACTTGTGGGGGGTAATGTACCACGTCACGCTTAAGGTGCTTTGACTGCGGACTCCGACAAACGGGGCACAAGCCCGCGCCCCTACGCGGCGCTGCCTAGAAACTGAGCACCAAAACCGCCCGCGGCGCCCGCTGAAACGGCTGGCAAATCGGAAGAAATCCTTGACGCGAAATTCTGTTTTCTATGGATTTTCATAGGGCTTTTTCGTTTGGCGGTTCCTGCCTCTTGGCTCATCGCGCTCATCGCTTTGGCAGCGGGCTGCCTACAGTTTGAGCAGCTCTGCCCATAAACTAGGCACGACCTCAGCGTGGCAACCCGGCATCATTTCGACGGTGGGCGGCCCCACCCGCGATGCCGGGCGCGCGGACTGGCGACCGCCGCGCGCCATGGCGGCCCATTCGGTTCGTATTTTTCGGCGAAATCGCTGCAATGGCCGCCGATGGGCCCGGCTGCGGGCCGATCGCGGTTGCGGACGCCGGAGGGTCGTGATGGCCCCGCCGCCGCCGCGGCTGGCCCCGCCGCCCGCCTGCGCAGCCGTGACGTGAAGCGGCAATAAGAAGTGTCATCGTCATAGATACCACGGACCAATGACAACCTGACCTCGAACCCAGTTGCATTCTACCGCTGTACGTTCGTGCGGGCAAGAGGCGGTCGCCAAAAACGGTTGCCTATCCCGGATTATTCATGGTCCGGGGAGGAACTCGCGCACTGTGCTGTAGCAGAATTCGCAAGAATTCTGGCGTAACTCGCGTCCACGGCCTGACTTCTTGCGAAGCCAGCTACGGGACCATGAATAATCCGGGCTATGGCGAACGGGGGGCGTTAGCCCCCTGTTGGCTTGTCCGGCGCCGTCACACTAACCCGCGGCGCAAGCTCCGGGGGGTCCGCCGCGCGGCCCACGAAACGGTAGGGATCATTTTCGACCATGAAGCACGCTCGTTGCGCAGCAACGAACGTGCCAAAAACGAAACCGCAACGAAGCGAAAAAAAACGACTTCCGAATACCCCATGACGTCTGAGCGAGCCGCGTAAGCGGCATCCAATTGCC
>Ga0307374_10000106_pt1 | contig 141155 bp, 110 predicted proteins | sample OX3MG_FD_202532 | JGI IMG/M metagenome (GOLD analysis project Ga0307374, IMG submission 202532) | Soil microbial communities from Risofladan, Vaasa, Finland - OX-3 | ecosystem: Environmental > Terrestrial > Soil > Coastal area > Acid sulfate soil | place: Finland: Risofladan, Vaasa...
TTTCCCGCCGTGGATCTCGGCGAGCAGATTTCCACTGCCGGCATGGAGGCCTCCGGAACCAGCAACATGAAGATGACTCTGAATGGCGCCATCACCATTGGCACGCTCGACGGCGCCAATATCGAAATTCGCCAGGAAGTTGGTGAAGAGAACATATTCATCTTCGGGCACGAGGCGGCTGATCTGCAGGACATGCGCAAACTGCGTACCTATCAACCCCGGGCGTATTACGACCGGTATCCGCGGATTAAGCGCATTGTTGACGCTTTTGCTTCCAGCCTTTTCTGCCCAAGGGAATCGGGGCTGTTCAACTGGATTGTTGACGACCTTCTCGATGAGAATGACCAATACTTCCATCTGGCGGACTTGCCCGCCTATCTGGAGGCCCAGGAAAATGTCAGCGCCGCCTACTGTGACGCGGAGCGCTGGACGTCCATGTCGATCCTGAATGTGGCGAGGGTCGGGAAGTTTTCCAGCGATCGCGTGGTTGCCGAGTATGCCCGCGAGATCTGGAACTTGAAGCCCGTATAATCAGCCGGCTTCCAGGATCACCGCCGAGTTGCCCGCAACCAGATAACCCGCGGGATTTCTGAGAAGGACGGCTGCCCCGGGGGTGTAAAAGTTTCGGGGAGTGGGCCGTGTGGTGTCGGCAGCAAGGTGCCACCTCCCACTACGAGGCGTAGGCAGCACGAACCTGATGGCTTTGCTGTCCGCGTTGAGCATGAGAAAGAGGTCGGGACTATCCTGTCCTTGGACCATGACGGCCAGCGCTTTCGCGCGGGGGTCGAACCAGTCCGGGTCTTTCCCCTTTGGATCAAACCAGTGGAGTTCCTTGTGGGAATAGTAAGCTTCCCGGCGCAGCACCGGATGCGCCCTGCGGAGGGCAAGCACTCCGCGTGCAAATTGAAAGATGTCGCGGTTCCGCTGCAGCAAAGCCCAATCAACCCAGCTGATTTCGTTATCCTGGCAGTAAGCGTTGTTGTTTCCGAGCTGGGTGCGGCGGAATTCGTCTCCGGCAAGAATCATCGGCACGCCGCGGGAAATGGCCAGGGTGAGCAGCATGTTCTTGATCTGCCGACGGCGTATCGTATCAATTGCCGGGTCGTCCGTTTCCCCCTCGACCCCGTAGTTTCTGCTGTAGTCTGCGTTGGTGCCATCGCGATTCCCTTCGCCATTGGCTTCATTGTGTTTCTGTGAATAGCTGACGAGGTCATTCAGGGTGAACCCGTCGTGGCAGGTGACGAAGTTGATGCTGCACTCCGGGCCTTTGCCGGACTCATGGTACAAATCGTGGCTTCCTGTGATCCGGCTGGCAAGGTAGGGGGTCATTCCCTCGTCGCCCCTCCAGAATTTTCGGATGTCATCCCGGTAGCGGCCGTTCCACTCCGCCCAGCGGTAGGGTGAAAAGCCCCCCACCTGATAGGCCCCAGCGGCGTCCCAGGCTTCGGCAATCAGCTTGGCGTCGCGAAGGATGGGGTCTTCCGCAATACGTTCCAGCAGGGGCGCATCCGAAAGAATATTGCCGTTGCGGTCGCGGCCCAGCACCGACGCCAGATCGAAGCGGAATCCATCCACGTGCATCTCGATCACCCAGTAACGCAGAGCGTCAAGAATCAGGTCGCGCACAACCGGATGCGTGGCGTTCAGAGTCTGTCCTGTCCCGGAAAAATCCCGGTAGTAACGTTTGTCTTCCGCAAGCCAGTAGTAGATTGAGTTATCGATGCCGCGAAAACAAACGGTGGGCCCCATCTCGTTGCCTTCAACCGTATGGTTGAACACAACGTCAACGATCACCTCGATATCTGCCCGGTGGAAGGCCCGCACCATCTCCTTGAATTCGAGGACCTGCGTGCCTTGCTCGTGGATTCTGGCGTAAGACGCTTTGGGGGCAAAAAAGTTGACGGGATCGTATCCCCAAAAGTTCCGAAGGTGCTTGCCTGTGTGGGGATTGACGCGCGGCATATGATATTCGTTGAATTCCTGCACAGGCATTAGTTCCACCGCTGTCACGCCAAGGTCCTTCAGATAAGGGATTTTTTCGGTCAGCCCGTGGTACGTGCCGGGAAACGCTACTTCGGCGCTGGGATGGACGGTAAAGCCCCGCACGTGCAGTTCGTAGATGACCGTTGATTCCCATGGAAGCCGCAGCGGCTGGTCACCCTGCCAGTCGAAATCGGGATGCGTCACCACGCATTTGGGCGCAGTGGCGGCATTGTCTTCAGTCGAGTACGAGAGATCCCGCAGAGGGGATGACGGATCGTAGCCAAGAGCCTTGCGATAGCTGCGCCCGGGAACGGGTACAATCGCCGTAGCACAGGTGTCAACCACAAGCTTGTCCGGATTAAAGCGGTGCCCCTCATGGGGGGCATAGGGTCCGGCAAATCGATAGCCGTAGAGCTGCCCGGGTCGAATACCTTCCAGCCACAGGTGCCACACATCGCCGGTCTTGTTCCTGGCTGGGTTCAGAAGAATGGTCCGGGTGGGCATGGAGTCCTCAGGTCGATTGAAAAGATCCAGGCGCACGCCCGTTGCGTGGCGGCTGAAGACCGCAAAGTTGATCCCATTTGACCGGATGGTGGCTCCCAGAGGGAAGGGAACCCCTGAGCGCACGGACTGTACTTCACACAAACTCAGGAGACGATCGAGTTCCGCAAGTTCTTCCATGCTGCGGGCGTTTCGACGGGAGGAAGGCTGTTTTGGCGGCTTTTCGGCTGCTTCCGGAAAGTTGGATTCGGATGAGTGGGAGTCTTTCGGCATGGGAAACGCTTACCCCGGGTCAGGATCGCGCTGCGGATCCATAGCAGTAATGATCCATTTTCAAAATTGAACTAACACTGATTTCAACTGGCCAGCCAGCAGTATAACAGCGGGGTTGCCCGAAGGCATTGCCAATTATTACCAGCACAATAGCCCCAGCAATTGTCTCTGCCAGTCATGAAGTGACCTCGATCTCATCATTACTCTCCTGTGATGACCACGTTCAGGCCGGTAGAAACCGTCCGGTGCAATGCTCAAGAAAGTTACGCCTTGGTGGATCCCGTTCCCGATTGCTGGAAAGCCATTCCGCCCACCGGGACCAGCAACCCACCTTCCACCATCACAGCCGAACCTGTCATAAACGAAGCTTGATCGCTGGCCAGGAACGCAATCACGTGTGCTACTTCTTCCGGTTGCCCCATTTTGCCCCTCAGGTGCATGCTGTCGCAGGCATCCAGAACCCTTTCGGGATTACTATCGAGGTTGGCGGCCCAGCGGAGCATGGGCGTATCGATGGCCCCGGGAAGGACGCAGTTCGCCCGTATATTTTGCTTTCCATAGTCGAGCGCAATGCATCGAGTGAGTCCCAGCAGGCCATGTTTGCTCACCACGTAATGGACCGAATTGCGCTGGGCCGCCACCGACTGCACCGACCCGGTGATGACGATGGACCCTCCTCCGCGTTCAATCATCTGCGGGATAGTGTATTTGGACATGAGAAAAGCGCCCTTCAGGTTGATATCCAGCACTTCGTCCCATTCCTCTTCTGAAAGCGTCGTAACCGTGCCGTAGCGCTGAATGCCCGCGTTGTTCACCAGAACGTCAATGCCGCCGAAAGCCGAGACGACCTGCGGAATCAACTTTTCAACCTCGGAAGCGGAAGATACGTCCACCTGGAAAAACTTGGCTTTGCCGCCCTTGATTTTTAGTCCCGCCGCAGTTTCCTCGCCTGCTTTGGCGTCGCGGTCAACTACTGCCACAGCGGCCTTGCTCTCTATTAATTCCTGAACACAGGCCTTTCCGATTCCTGACCCGCCGCCGGTTACAATCGCAACTTTTCCTTCGAAGTCCATGGTCATATTTCTCCTTTGAGCCCTCACAAATTGAGGAAGGCAGGATAATATCACTTCTTACACAGAATCTAAGCAAAACGATCCGGCGAAGAAAATACCCCAAAATGCGCGTGCCCGGGGGATGCAGAAAAGGGGCCTGACTCTCCTGCGAAGGAGGATTCCTGGCGTGGACTGACGAACACTACTCTGTGCACTTAAACTCAACCTCGTGGCGCTGACCCGCCTGGCTGGCCATCCCACTGAACAACTGTCGGGTCGCGCAAACTTCCCTCTGTCACAAAGCTCCGTCTCTATTCATTTCTTGAGTTAAGTCCCAGCAACTCAGCCCCATTCTCGTACAGCATGCGGCGCAGGTCTCTGGGATTGGAAGTGAGTTTTCGCAACGCCTCAAGGCATCTGCCGGCAATGCAATACCCTCTCTTTACGCCTCCGCCTTTGCCATCCCGGCAGTCGCAATCGCTCCCCCAGATGAGTTTTCGGCTGTGGCGTTTGAGAAAGCCACGAGAGAATTCCGGGTCGCGAGTCATCGCATTCAAGCCGGAGTCTGCTGAAAGATCCCCATAAATATTGGGATAATCGGCCAGAAGCTTATCCAGGAGTCCGCCGGGCTTGACAGGACCTTCCGGGTACATGTCGTTCGGATTGAGATCCGCGCTGATGTGGCCCCACCAGGTCTGAGCATGGCCGATAAAATTAACCTTTGGATATCGTTTCAGCACTTTCTCCAGGTTTTCGAAACCAAGGTTATAGTGGTGGTACTCAAAGTGAAGCAGCACGGGGACGCGGAGTTCCCCGGCCAGGTTGTAAACGCGATCCATTTCAGGAGAATCGACCGGAACGTGAAACTTCATTTCGCCGATGCCGATCGCTCCCTGCCTGCGGCCGGTGCCGAGCCCGGCAGCTCGCAACTTGAGGGCGGGCGAGGGCCAGCTCAGGCCAAAGTTTGATTGCTTCCGGGGACTCAGGTCATCCACGGGCCCCTCGAGCGCCGGCCCGCCGATGTCCAGCATTCGTCCCTCAACAGGGTCAGCACAGGCAAAGCGGACAAACTGATCAGGGTATTTAGCTTGTAATGCCGCGCAGTCCGCGTTGCCTCCCAGCTCTGAAAGCAGCCAGCCATCCCCGGCAAGCAGGTTGGTGATTGTCACGCCATGGTATTTTTGATGAGCGATGAGTTGCTCGTCAGAGCGCCCGGCGTAAAGGGTATGTTGGTGAAGGTCCAGAATGGGCTCGGACGGAGCTGCGATGGCGAGCAGGGGCGCTGCCGCCACTCCAATTCCAGCCATTAGGAATTCCCGACGGCCTAAATGTACTTCTCCCGACTGGCATCGCAGTTTCATCGTTCGTCCTCCGCTGAGAAGTGGGCTATTCCACATGTTAGTGGCGAAGCGTCGTTCTCGGAAACTTTGTGGAATGCCTCAACGTCATCGTCCACCTCGTGTTGTGTGCCCACCAATATGCGCTGAGCCAGGCCCAACTGAAGTGCCACGATTTGCAGGCATTATACACCCCAACAGAAGCTGCCTATGCGGGGTTTATCCTCCAGAAGAAACGCTCAGGAACTCTTTCTGAAATTCGACTATGATATTCGGAAGCTGGCGATGAAGTATCCGGCGGATGCCGGTAACCGGCCCGCTCCAAGGCGGAGCAGACGAAGCGGCCGTTGAGAATCTGTCGACGTCCGAAACACGGAACTAAGGGGGACTCGCATGATCGTTGTGGATTCGCATCTTGACCTGTCATGGAATGCCTTGAACTGGAATCGTGACCTGACTCTGCCGGTGGAGGAAATCCGGCGTGGTGAAGCTGGAATGGACGATTACCACCGGGGCGCAAACACGGTTTGCTTTCCGGAAATGCGGCGCGGTGAGGTGGCGATTTGTCTGGCCACTGTTCTGGCGCGCTGCACCCCGGTGAAGGAGCCGTTGCTCGACTGGAGCAGCCAGGAAACCGCTTCTGCCATGGGCCATGGGCAAAGAAATTACTACCGGATTATGGAGGAGAAAGGCCAAATGCGGATGTTGCGCACTGCGGATGACATCCAGTCCCACCTTGAGACGTGGCGGCAGGGCACGCGCGAGGCCATCGGATACATCCTGAGTATGGAAGGCGCGGACCCCATCCTGTCGCCGGATGACGCGGCGATGTGGTGGGAGAAAGGCCTGCGCGCGGTGGGGCTCACCCATTACGGTCCTGGAATTTACGGCCACGGAACAGGAGGCACGGACGGCTTGACTCCCAAAGGATTTGAAATGTTAAAGGCATTTGAGCAACTGGGGATGATTGTGGACGCCACGCACCTGACGGACAAGGGCTTCTGGCAGGTCATGGGAACTTATAAGGGCAAAGTGCTTGCCAGCCACAATAATTGCCGTTCGCTGGTTCCGGGCGACCGGCAATTTTCAGATGAGCAGCTGAAAGCATTGATTGAGCGCGGCGCCGTGATCGGCGGAGTGCTCGATTCCTGGATGCTGTGGCCCGGCTACGTTCCGGCAGAGACGGATAACAGCCAGATCAAGCTCAGGATGGTGACGGACCACATGGACCACATCTGCCAAATGGCTGGGAACGCGCGGCACATTGCGATTGGCAGTGACCTGGACGGCGGGTTCGGCAAAGAGCAATCTCCCGGGGACCTTGAGACGATTGCTGATCTTCAGCAGATCTCTGTGATCCTGAAGGAAAAGGGGTATTCGGAAAACGAAATCGCGGGAGTGATGCACGGCAACTGGGTACGGTTTTTCACCGATGCGTGGGGCACGAAGTCGCCTTAAGCCTCCCACCCGGTCATTCTGAGCCCAGCGAAGAATCCCTGCATTTAAATGTCCGGATGCTTCGCGGAGTTTACCCTGAGCCCCTTCAGCCGCTTTGCGGTTCAGGGCCGTTCGCAAGCGGAGGGCGAACGGGTTCAGCATCACAACCTAAAGGCTTCGCGCGCCGTCCCCCATCCCTGCCTCCCAGCCCGAGCCCTTGTTCTGCAATTTTGAATCTGAAATCTTGAATCGCCGTTCGCCCCGATCCTGATCTGCAATCCTAAATCCGAAATCCTGAATCCCCCTTTCCCCCGCCAAGCCTTCAATTTCCAGCGAAGGCCGTTGGCCTAGGTCCACAAAAGTCCCACGGCAGAAAATCGCTACTGTACCTGCTCCTGAAGGCACAAAGTCAGCAAAGGAGCTCAGTTGAAGGCAGGTTACCAGAGCGTTTGAGGCTGGAGGGCTGCCAGATCCGCCAACCGGCGGGGCTGCAATGTCGCAAAGTCCTTCTGTGGGACTTTCATGTATTTCCATGAACTACCAGTGAGCTTCGAGGCATTCTCGCACCACCTGAGAGCCGCTGCGTCTTTCCGTGGAACATCGCTGGTTTCCTGTCCTTTGGTTTCGAGCAACCAATAGGTCCCGTCATTGTCCACTGCAACAAAATCCGGGTAGTAAGATTTCAGGTTCATGGCTCCGTCCGTGTATTCGATGGCAAACCCGAAGGCGATGGGGAGCTTTGCAAAAGCTCGAACGTCTGGAGCATTGTCCGAATCCAGGAACTTTGCGAAGTCGCGCTCAAACTCGTTGTCACAAGGGACCAGGTTAAAGACGCATTTGCGGCCTTCCCACACCGGTCTTGACCACGGGAACGGCTGGCACGTTGAAAGCATCCGGGCCGGTTCCAGCAAGGCCGGAGTTTGTTCTTCGATTGCCAGTCCCCCAAGAGCTTTCTTGAAAACATCCACGCAGACATAGTGCGCCACGGCGGTACTCATTGCCTTAACGGTTGCTAGCTCGTTCAAGTCCACAAGATGACCGAAAGCTTTCGCTTCGAAGAACTCCCTCACCTTGGGCGCAAGCGCTGCGAATTGTGAGGGCAGTTTAACCGCCTCGGCGATGCGCCGGGAGTAGTAGGCGATCACTTCCTGTGCAGTTTGTGGCTCGGCGATTGTGTACTCCCGTTCAACGATTTTCTCAAGTGTGATGATGTCCCGGCCCTCATATCGAAAGGTCTTTGAAACAGGATCATCCTTGCTCATTGGAAGGACAATACTGTTAAGCCCCATGATGTCGAGTGCTGCAATTTCTTCTGCCAGGCTCTTTTTCCGTATCAGCAGCGGCGTAAGCGTCGGCAGGCCGATGTCGAACTCCTTACGACCTTCTACGGGCATGATCGTGACAATATGCAGCTTCTCTTTGCCAAGCTCGAATGTGTCGAACTTCAAGTCTTCCAGCTTTTCCAGATCATCAACAAAATTGAGAAAAGCGTCATTGCCGATAATGTCCACCCGCTCAGTAAAGTTCACCGGCACATCGCGGAACATCAAGCGCAGTCCGCGCCCGATGGTTTGCTCGGGCAGAATGTTGGCCTTTGCCGTGTAGGGCCGCAAGCCGACCACCACCGTAACGTTTTGTACATCCCAGCCTTCACGGAGCATCAGCACGCTGACAATGGCGTTAATGGGGCTCTCCACGTCATCAACCCCCCGGACGGCATCGCGGGCCGCGTCCAGATCGCGCTTGCTCACTTCGCCGGACTTGTCCGTATGGATAACCTGCGTTTTCTTCTCGGCGAATTCGTCCGGGTATTTCGTTCGCAGCCAATCCGCCACGTCTTCGGCGTCGTCAGTGGTGTTCATCATCACGAACAAAACGGGTTTCTTCTTGAGTGGTGACAGTTGTTCGCGGTACTCACGCCAGCGCTCAACCGCCGCTGTTAGATACGGTTTGTATCGGACACTGGCGTAATCCGACTTCGCTTCTGTAACCTTCGCGATACCTTTCACGGGGCGTTTGACAACGTTATCGACGATGGCCTGCTTCAGCGGGTAGTCGAATATCGTCCACGGGAAAATCTGGCCCTTCTGAAAACGTGGCGTAGCAGAAAAATCAAGTTGTGCGGCAAGCGGGCTTCCATTGTGCAATTTGCGTATTACCTTGTTCCACTCGCTCTCCTCGTCGTGGGTGTGGTGGGCTTCGTCATTGAGAACCATGAGCGGGCCGTCACGCAGCGCAATGCGATCCGCAAAATCGGTTAGTTCCATTTTCTTGGTCGGAGGCTTTGGGCCGAGTTCCGCCGCCAGCGGTTCGGGCTCCTCACTGTTTGAGTGGTTGGGCCGTTCGTAGAATTGTTGAATGTTGGTCAGGAACAATGTGCCGTCGAAATGCGCTTTTTCGCCTTCACCCCGAATTACGCAATCGAAGTCCCAAAAGATTTCAAGTTCTTTCGGAATCATAGGGTCTGTCCGGAATACGGAGCGGCCCGAGAAGTCTTTTTTCAATCGCTCAAGTACAATCACGTTTGGCGCAACAACCAGGAAAGTCTTGGCATATTCTTTAGCGATTTCGTCGGATTCCCTTGCCGCGTTCAGGTATTGCCAGACCACGGCCATTGCAATAACTTTCGTCTTGCCGCTCCCCGTGGCCATCTTGATGCAATACCGCGCAAAATCGTCATAAGGCGGGAGCCGCACATTGCGCAGATTCTGAGCGTAACGCTCAAGCAAGGCTTTCCGCGTCCGCACCTTTTCAAATTCCCACACGAAAATCAGCGTTTCAATCGCTTCGCGCTGGAAGGGATGGTACTTGAAGGGAAGTCCTGTGGGCAGTTTGTGGTCAGTCTCAAACCAGTAATTCAACAGGATTCGGGTTGTATCCGTAATGCCTTTGTACCCGCCTGCTTTCCATGCTTTCACGGCTTCACGCAGCGCCGGAACACACGGCCCCGTGCGCAGTTTCCCCATGATGTCCAGGAGTTCCGCTTGCGCGGGGTCTGCGGATTGCTTTTTGCGGCGTGCCATCATTGTTCCAAAACACTGCTCTTTCTACTCAAGGCTTGGGCCGGTAATCACGGCGGTCCAGGCAGGCGTCGTAGGTTGCGCGGTCAATCCGAATCCAGTCCGTTTTAGCGATCCCGCGCCGGTTCCGAACCGTTGGGCTCGAAGGGAAGGCCGAGGCGATCTTGATCCAGCGCTGTTGTTCAGAAGCAATAGCGCGAATTTCCTCGGCTACCTCAGACAGGTCCTGGTCCTGGCTAAAAATGAGGGCGACATCGTAAGCTCGCCTGTGCGCAAGGCTGATTACGTCCAGCGCAATGCGAACGTCAATTCCTTTCTCTTCGCCCGTTAAAAAGGTATATCGGCTTCCGTCCGGGAGCTTGACGCTCTTGTTCCGGTAGCGGAGCGGCCGTGAAAAGATGTGGACGCCCTGCCGGCCCATCACAGCGAGTTTCCCCGTCCAAAACTTGTTCCAGAAAGGGTCGTCAGTGGGGTCGGGCACGCCGGTGTAGAAACGCGTCTCGGCGAGGTCCCATCCCCGACTGCGGCATAACGCCCGGGCAAGGGCATGGACGTCATAGTTCGGATATGTGTACCCGAACGATTCGCGAACGGAGTGGTATAGATTTTGGCCGTCCACAAACGCGACGGCGCGCTTCACGGAGGGTTCAGGAGGCACCGAAGCCTCCCCAAATAAATAACCCCGCCCGAGGCCTTTCGGCATATCGGACGGGGAGCAATTCCATCTTCATTATAACCCAACGTTGGGTTTTGTCAAGGTACATCAATTTGGGCTCCGTGGGGGCCCTATGGGGCCGCAGAGCGCGCTCGCTTCGCTCTGCCGGAATCGCCATCTTTGATGTCACAATTTGTAACTTCAAGTTTTTTGTCTCCTGAAGTGCCCAAACAGAGCGGGCACCCGGCATCCAGTCGCAATTTGCGACCACCTCGTTGAGGTGCCAAAACGGCGCCTCAAATCACTTAGCTTCAACATCGAGCGTCTTTGTCGTGTCGTTCCCAAGAATGTCAATGACCTTCACCACGATGGTGTATTTTCCCGGCTCGGGGTAGAGATAGCTCACGTCCAGCGAAATTTTGGGGTCCTTGCGCGTGCGGTAGCTCTGCCATTGGTTGTGGAATGTATCACCCTTGTAGTGCCAATCCACCGCCCAGTAATCCACCAACTGGCTCCAGTGCTTGATGGCCTTGCGGACTTCAACCGGGATGTCGTCAATGGGAATCACGAAATCCTGGAGTGTGAGAGTAACCTCGCGAGCCCCGTCATTCCGAGCGGAGCGAGGAATCTGCTTGAGGCCCACCGAAAGCGCCCCAAGCTCGAAAAACTTAACGTCGCCCTGGTCAACAGCCTTCTTGTCCAGCGCCTCGTGAGGGATTTTTTTGAAGGCAACGGTGACTCGCGATTCCGCAGCCGTCTGCTTGGCCGTTTCGTTCAACTCGAAGGCAAACTCCCATCCCAGGATGTCCACGGCTGCCTTTGTAGGAGTGGGTCTATCACCTGTGGCATGGGCATCCTGCCCATGTCCCCCCACGGGCGGGACGCCCGTGCCACGACTCGCCCCGGCCGCCTTCCACACTTCCTTGGCAATGGCCTTCACGTCTGCCAGCGTCACCGGAGCATCCACCGCACCCACATGCACCATCCGCCCGCTCTTTGTGCCGTGCAGCCAGGAGTATCCTGAAACGGGTGTGGCATGATAGAGATCGAGGATGAATTTGCGGTAAGCCATTTCGCGGTCCCGCCGCTCTAAAAGCAGATCCTTCGCTTCTCTCAGGATGACGGGCGAAGGGCTCAGGGTGACATCACCGGCCTTGTCATTCTGAGCAGCCGTCCCCTGCCTGTCATTCTGAGGAGCCGAAGGCGACGAAGAATCTGCTTCTCCTCCTCGCTTCGCCCCTACATCAAACTCTGCCGCCTGCCATGCCTGCCGCTCATACTTGCCAAGGTTTTGGACGGTGAAGGGCTTCACGCCCGGTATGCCAAGCAGCCGCTTGCGTGTGGTGTGAATGGCGAATCGTCCGAGGTCACAAGCAATCCAGCGGCGATTGAGCTTTTCGGCCACAGCCGCCGTCGTCCCGCTTCCTGCGAAGCAGTCGAGCACAAGATCACCTTCCCGACTACTCAGATTAAGAATGCGCTCCAATAGGGCCTCGGGTTTCTGAGTATCGTAGCCGAGGCGTTCAGCAGCTTGGCTCTGAATGGGTTTAATGTCCAGCCAAAGGTCTTGTAGGGGTACTCCCGGCATTTCGTCTAAATATCTTTTCTGTGCGGGAACGGTACCGGGGCGTGTTTGCACGACCCGCCCCTCTTTGTACAATTCCTTCATCCTCTTCTCAGAGAATCGCCAATAACGGGTGATGCCAAGAAATTCGTAGTGCGGATTGCCCTTTAGAGATTTTCCCGGCGCAGTGATATCGCTAAGACGGTAACGGCGGCCTGTTTCGGGCTCAATGTGGCGATAGAACGCCTCGATGTAAGAGTCATCATAAGACGTATATTGCACATCCCACTTATAGGATTCAGATTTTGTGTATAAAAAGACCACATCGTGTAGACGCCCAAGGTGTTCCGCACCCTGTGCCACGTCGCTGTGAGCAGTTTGTCGTCTCCAAATGATCTCGTTGAGATAGCGATCCCGCCCGAAAACTTCGTCTAAGATGAGTTTTACGTAGTGGGAAATGTTCTGGCCAATGTGAACGAAGACTGTGCCATCTTCGGTCAGTAGTTCTCGCAGGAAGGTAGCTGCTTCGTAGAACCACGCCGCATACGAATCGAAGTTCCGACCCCATGTATCGCGGTAAGCTTTCTGCTCAACAATCGAGGGCTTCTTTGCGAAATATGCTGTCTCGTCTTCTGCCGTGTCGGGATGGACCGGAATCGTGGCTGTGTAGGAAAAATCCGCGCCGGTGTCGAACGGCGGGTCAATATATATCAGGTCCACTTTGCCCGCGAACTCGGGCAGAAGCGATGGCAGGACGTATTTCTTATCACCCCAGATCAGCCGGTTGCGCCACTCCGTTTGGCGGCCCTGCGCAAAGAGCTCCAGCGTCCGCTGCCGGTCCTGTGCGCTTTCGTTCACCGTCTCGATAGTCTGAAACGGCAGCGCAATCCGCACTGGCCCTTGCTTCTTCCCGTCCTTGTACTTCCCGTCCCAGATGAGTTCAGTCATCGCGCCATTATCAAAGACTGTTTATCTTACGCCATCTGCCCGAGAATACAACCCTTCTCCCAATGCGGCCGCTGTGGGATTTCCGATTCAAGGATTGAGATTGCGGGGGAGCCGGGAAAAGAGGGCCGGCGGAAGGATGGAGAAATCAGTGACAAGTGACGGGCGGCGGACGGCGAGCGGGGCCGGACGGCTGAAGCCGGGGGCCGGAAAACAGGAGCATGAAGGACGAAGTGCAGAGGATGAAGGATGAAATCGGGAGAAAGGGGTCAGAAGGCAGAAGGCGCAGCCTGTAATTCAAAATTCATGGTCCAAAGCCCCGCGCCTCACCAGCCCTGTTCCACATGCCACCTGCAACCTGCCGCCTTTTCGCGCCCGGCAATCGCCGCTCATCGCTTGCCAGTCAGCGCTCAGATCCCTGAACCAGGAACTTGAAACTCAGGACCCATAAGCCGAAATTTATAATTGCAATAGCCTCGTAGCTTAGGCTACATACCGGCCGCCGGGGCCAAAATGGGACGTATGGGATTTCCCAGCTAAAAATTCCAAATTTTGTAATATGTTGATAATAATAAACTTATATTTATGATGTCGGGTGGGAAATCAACTCTTTTCAAAATTGTGTTTAATTTTGACACAGTGTGTAAAAATTGCGTTGTCGCGGGATTTCCGCGTTTTCACCACGCGGCTGGGTCAGCTCAACGGAATTCCCAGGAGGATCTCGATGGGGATCGGCTTGCCGCTTTTGACGGCCGGCTGGAACTTCCACTTTGAAAAGGCTGCTGCGGCGGCCTGATTGGCGACGTTTTGGACTCCACGGTAAACCGTCAGGTGCTCGACGGAGCCGTCAGCGCCGATGAATCCGTGCAGGATAATCATTCCCTTCTTTTGCTCTGCGGTCAGCGAGGGACGGTGAAAATCGAAGCGTTTGTCCACAGCCGGGGGCACGATGCCAAAATCGACCTGAAGCGTGAACCCATTCTGCCGGGGCTTTTGCTGTTGGCTCGGATCATTGGCCATGGAGTATTGCAGTATCCAGTTTTTGGCCGGCATGGGGAGGAAAATCGTATAAACTTTTCCGCCCTTGAGGACCCCGAATAGGTGAAGTCCGCCGCCTCCCTGCGGCCCTGCGGTCACCACCATGGCGAACCGGTTCTTGAGCGGGGCTCGGAGGATGGGATAAACAAGTTTGGCCAGGGTGCCTGCGGAAAGGCGATCAGCGCCGGCGGTACCCGCGGTGCCTGGATTTCCAGTTGTGGAAACTCCCAGTCCGTTGGCTGCGCCGCCACCGCCTCCGCCCTTTAAGCCTGATCCAACGCCAGTGCTGGCATCGCCTCCTGCACCGGGACCACCCGTCCCGCCGCCTGGGCTGCCTCCATTGTTGCCGTTAGGTGACCCTGGATTCTTGCCCGCGGGCGAGATGGTAAAGGCCCCGTAACGGTTTCCTTCGGGGATGCTCAGCTTCTCGGTTGGCGGACCGGGAGTCAGGCTGAGCGACAGCAGGCCGGTGACCGATCCGTTTGACGTGGCCTGCATCCCCTGGGTTGCCACCGCGGTGATGTCAAGATTTTTCGGCGCATCCTTTCGATTCTGCAGGGGCGGCAACGGCGGTGGAGGAACCGGGATGGCCGGCATATTGGGCATGTCAGACGCCGGCAGGGTCAGGTCTGGCGCCTTTGTCGAAACGACCGTAGTTTTGGGAATCGTCAAAGACTTCAGCGTGGCCGGCACCGTGAGCTTCATGGGAGGCGGAGGGAGCACGGCCGGAGGGCCGGGAACGGGCAGCGATCCGCCGAGCACTACGTTGGGCAGCCGAAGCTTGAGCTTGGGATCGAGCCGCTTGGCCGGATTAATGTGCGGCTGAATGATGGTCTGGAAGTTGTTATCCGGGTTGGGCGGATTGGAGACCACCGTTGCGGCGTGGTGGAAGGCGCTGCTGCCTTTTGCAGGCGCCCGTTCCGGATGAGTTCCTCTTCCCGGTTGGCCTCCCTCTCCCGGTGGCTTCACAGAAGGAAGGTCTTTGGGGAGTTCGATTTCGTGAAACTCATAAACAATTTGAGGCAGATGGATACTATCAACCGGCCTGGGCAGCAGGAACATGAAAGGTACGGAGAGCAGGAAAAATACGATAGAAAAGTGCATCAGGCATGAGGTGAAAAAAGCCGTGAACTTCGGTCCGCCTTCGGCCCCCACTTCCTGCCTGCCGACAATCAGCGGCCGCGGGGGCGGCTTCTTCAAAAATAAGGACCTAAAACTGCCGCGGATGGCGTTCCGGCGCGATTCGTATGAAAGAAGCTTAAATCCGGGTATTCGGTGGCCATTGCCCGTGTGGCTCTGAATGAGATGGGTTGGCAGCGAGGGATATTTGCGAAGCAGGGTGGCGATGCCGCCGGTAATGACCCTGTGGCGGGGCTCGTGATCTAAAAGGTGGATTCGAGGTGTCTTATGCTTGCTTCCGTTTCCGTTCTGGCCGGAGGTCAGAGACTTTGGCAGGGCAGGGACCCTGCTGAACAATATAGAAAGACCTCCCCGAATCGCCTGACGGCGGGGCTCATGCGACAAAAGCTGAATCTGTGGCGCTTTATCTGGCGCCATTGTTTTATGTTCCCCAGTTGAATTATCGGGACCGTTTTCCCGCGCGCGTAAGGCCCCCCTCCCTAAGCGGCGTTCTATTCCAGTGCAAATTGAGTTCCGTTTATTGACAAATTGATTGCTGACGCCTTAATCATCATTCCGTTCTATAACTTGGCTGGAAAATCCCCTTTGGCTGTGATGCAAAAGTGTATCTCTTTTTGGACATCCGGGGCAAAAGGAAGAGTGAATTAAGGAACATCCCTTCGCATTACTGCGCAGCAGTTTGCAGGGAGATACGCTGTCCCATCCCCCGATTGCCCCGCAGGAGGACCATTTTCGGCCTGCCGCCACGCCATGCCGAGGTGTTCTACCCCGGGAAGCATTCCATCCGCATGCTCCGTGGCCAGCGCCCTTCAGCCTGTCAGGCCTCAGGGGTGGAGAATCAGGAACCCGCTGACCGTTTGAACAATGGTTTCCACTGTTTTTTTAGCGGCGGCCTTGCTCCTGCTGTCTGGAATATAGAGGATGTCATTGGCAGCCAGAACCGGATCAGGGGCCTTATCTTTGATGATCTTTTCGATATCAATATAGTTTTCGACATGAGAGCCGTCAGGCTTGGTGTGAATGATGCGCGCCCGGTGCCTTGCTGCGTTCGGCGCCAATCCTTCCGCCATTGCCAGTGCCTGCACCACTGTCACTGAGTCGCGATCTTCCAGGACGAAGCCTCCTGGTTTTCGCACCCCGGCGCCAGCCACGTAAATAACATCGGCTTTGGAAACGGCGATAATATCGTGCGGTTCGATCTGAATGTTCAGGCCGTCTGCCTGGGTATAGAGGAGGTCTTTCAGGTCGATGGAAATCTTGTTGGGGGCCAGTTCCTGCATGCCGGGAACGATCTTCAGGTTTTTGAATCCCCCCGGCCGGGTAACGTAAACCGACTTGCCGGCCGCTGCGGTAGTTCGTTTGGCCATACCTCCAGCAAGGGAGATCATCTCGACGAGGGACCGCGGCCCCGCGATCTGGTAGAGGCCTGGTTTTTCAACCGCGCCGACGATAGAAACCGGCCGTGCCTGATACTGCTGGACGAAAACGCTGACCTGCGGATGCTGGAGAAGGTTTTTCCCCAGTTCCATTTCAAGCCGGTCGCGCAGATGGTCTGAGGTTAACCCCGAAGCCTTAATCCGTCCGAGCAAGGGCAGGGCGATGGTTCCATCATTGGCCACACGCACCGTCTGGTTGAGGTCTGGAACGCTGAACACCGTGATCTGCAGGACATCTTCAGGCCCGATAATGTAATCGGGAGACACTTCGCTTGCGGCGGCCGCCGAAGAGGTAGTGGGGGCTGCCGGCGGGGCCTGCTGGGTTTCGGTGCCGCTTGTGGCCGTGGATGGGACGGGGCCGACTCTTTCCGTGTCCTGCCCGGAAAGGCGCGCCGTCCCCGCCAAAGCCAGTGAAAAAGCTGTGGCGCAAGCGATTCCCGCAAAGGCTCTGGCGTATTTTTCCATGGTGATCTCCTGCTACAACAGGCGTCCGGAGCCAGTTGCGTTGCTCCCTGATTTGGAGGGGGTTCCGGAGCCCGTCATCCGCAATGCTCAAGCGTAGCAGAGGGCCTTTAAGGGTGTCAATAAACTCCAAGCTGACAGAGGTGAAATCCCCCAGCGCCGTCATTCCGAGGAGCCCCGCGGAGGCGGGGCGGCGAGGAATCAGCTTTGGCTGTTTTTTTGATGAGTACCTGGCAGAGAAAGGCAGATGCTTTGTCGTCCCGCTGAACTGCAGCAGGACTCCTCAGGATGACGAGCATCGCCAGGAGACTGCTCCAGAATGGCGTCTCGCCGCCGACTTTTCTAATTCCACGGCGGTAGCTGGCGCTACCGCACTCCAAGGCGGGAGCAAGCTCCCGCCCTCGAGGCCCCGGACGCCTGCAGGGTTGCTACAGCCGGGGACTCGATTCCCTGGAGCAATGTCCACGGCCGATGGAAAAACAAACCCAAAACAAACCGGAGCTTTGCGGGAGGCTAGGACCTTCGCGAAAATAGCGGTCGCATTCAAATCCGATATCCTCATCGCAGGTTCCAATTCCCCATTTGCCACATTTTAGTAGTCCTCTGATGGCGGCGTCCGGTGTATGATGCCTGCTCAGCCAATCAACAAATGTTTCACCCGAGAGATACCGAAAAGGGGGTAATTTCAAGTCGTGAAAATACTGTGGAAGAAATTTGGGATTTTGCTTTCTTGTGTTTTTCTGCTGAGCAGCGCGGGCCTCGGCCAACTGCCGCAGGCGCCGCCGAGCCCGGGCCCGGATGCGCGTTATAAGGCCGACATTCTGGTGATGGTTGCGCACCCTGACGACGAGAGCGTGATTGCAAGTTACCTGGCCCGCGAGGCCTTTGACGGCCACAAGCGGATTGCCGTGACCTTTGGGACCTGCGGCAATTCCGGAGGCAACACGGTTGGATACGAACAGGCGGCGTCGCTTTGTGCAGTGCGGGAGATTGAAGTGCGGCGCGCACTGGAATCACTGGGGATTATGAACGTCTGGTTTCTGGACGGCGAGGACACGGCCAGCCAGAGCCCTCTGATTTCGCTTGAAACGTGGAACCACGGCAGGGCGCTGTGGCGTGCTGTCCGATACGTCCGTCTCACCCGGCCCGAGGTGATGATTACGTGGCTGCCCGACTACGCCGACGGCGAGAACCACGGCGACCACCAGGCTTCTTCGGTGATTGCCAACGAGGCGTTTGATCTGGCCGGGAACCCGCTGATTTTTCCGGAGCAGGTTACGGCCCCTTATAACTACAAGCTGATTGGCAATCTCACCGAGGGCCTGCGGCCCTGGCAGCCCAAAAAGATCTATTTCTTCACCAACGCGCGGAACCACGATTGGATTAAGGGGCAGGGGCCGGTTTACTCCTCGACCACGGTTTCGCCGTCGAAGCACGTTCCCTATTACGAACTGGGAGCTACAGAGCTCAGCTACCACCAGACCCAGGAAGACGCCGGGCCCGAGGGCCGGGAAGCCGTTTACAAGGAATCGCTGAACTCCTTCAAACGCCCGGTTCAGTTCATCCTGGGGAAATCCCTGGTGGGCGGGTCGCAGACAGGTGACATTTTTGAAGGCCTCACTCCCGGACCCATTCCGTACCACGCTTCAGCCGGCTATCAACCGCAGCAGCACGAAGGCGTGTCGGTTGAGCTGGGCGGTCCCTATCTGTTCTATCGGCGGTTCTGGAAGGCGCATGGCCTGGAGCACCTGGCGACGCTCTATCCGCCGGAAGCAGGCGTGGGGCCGGGAATGGAAGTCAGCGTCCCTGTCATCATTCGCAATGATACGGACTCTGCACAGAAAGTGAGCCTGACGGTGGAAGCTCCTTCGGGATGGAAAGAAGAGTCAGGTTCAGCGGTCTACCCGGTTGCGGCGCATGACACTTACCCCATCAGGGCCATTCTGGTGGCTCCCGATGGAAAGAGGCCGGAGTGGCAGGAGATCCATTTCAAGGCAGCGGCCGGCGGCGAGACCGCCAGTTCGGTGGTCCTGCGTGTGAGCGACGTTCCGAGCGGGCCTCGGGCGACGCTGCGAAAGTAGGTGAACAGGGCAACAGGTGTTACCCGGATGAGCGCCCCGGCCGCCATTCAATCCCCTCATGGGGGCTTCTGAATCGCCCCTTTCAAGCCGCATTCACGCTGCAGCGTGCTGCGGTTGGATGTGGGTTGTCACGGCGCGTATGATTTCAGGAGCGGTCAGAGGCTTTTCAAGATAATCAACCGCTCCCAACTGCATGGCCTCCAGGTAGCACGCAACATCATGGTGACGGCAGATGATGACGACCGGGCGGAAACGGTCTCGCGCTACCGAATGCTCCAACACGGTGCAGCCCTCGAATCCAGGCCCGCCCTGGCTGGCCACGATGCAGTCGAAATTTGCCGCTTCAAGAAGGCGTGTTGCTTCCTCAAAATTCGCACAAGGCTTGACCTCAAATCCACAGTCGTGCAGGATGCGGCGATAGTGGTCTAAATCCCAGGCGTTTTCGTCGACCAGCAGAATTCTGGTTCGGGGTGACCGTCGATCCCCTCCGGGTATTCTTTTTTGCGATTTGATCACCTGCATGTCCAACCCCTTTCTGGCTGATTGTCGGACCGGTTGTGGTTCTCCAGGAGCCCCGCGACTCCTGGCAGGTGGTGGTGAGAGGGTTCTTGTTCTTCTCAGGAAGACCTATTCGGCCTGAGACGCTTCCTGCAATCGTTAAGTGAACGCCTTGAAACGGTCAGACGCTGCCTTGCGCCATAACCAATGGATGGATCTGGGTGCGGCCATTCCGGGAAGAACTCGGGAAGGATGAAAAGATCGTTGGCGAGAATTGGACCCGTATTCGACCACGACGTTTTCCTCAAATGAGGATCAAAATTCTGATAACCAGTGATGCCCTACAAACCCTTAGACTCATCGGGGCTGCTGAAGGATGTACGAAATGTGCAAAGCTTTGCAAAAAGTGCACCAGCGGGGAGCGGCCACGCCTCCAGCGATCTCTCAACCCCTCCCCGAGTTAAGAATGTGCGCCTCCCCATGCCAGAAGGACTTTGGCGCCTTGAACAGCATGCGATTTACCGTGGGGCAGCGCCTTGGGGAGCTTTGCGCCGCGGCATCAGCAGCCTGCGCAGCTCTTTGCGCAGCCTGGCGCGCGAACGGCAAGCATAAGCTTTCACCGAGCCGCGGCTCAGGTTCATGGATTTCGCCGTTTCTGCGATGGTATAGCCTTCAAGATATCTCAAGTGCAGGACCTGCCGCGCGCGTGCCGGCAACCGGCGCAACGCCTTGTTCAGCAGGCCCCCCACTTCTGTCCGCACGATGCTGGAGTCGGCCTGGGACTTTTCAGCCTGATACGCCGTTGGCGATTCCTCAATTTTGCCCGACGGGCCTACCTCCGGCGCCAGCGGAACGTCGTGGCGGCGTTTCCGCAAGGTCATGATGGCTTCATTCAAGCCAATGCGGACCAGCCAGGTGGACAATCGCGAATCGCCGCGGAACTTTGAAATGTGAGTAAACCCCTTCAGCAACGTTTCCTGAAGCACGTCCTCGGCGTCGTGGTGGTTGGAGGTGATTTTGAGTGCGCGGCGAAAGATGATGGGAGCGGCGTGCCGCGTCAGCTCGTGGAAAGCTTCCGGATCGCCGGCCTTTGCCGCTGCCAGCAGGGCACTTGCTGGAGAGAGAGGGTTCGCGTTCGGCGTGGTTTCAACAGTCCCCATCGTTTCCTCCGGTTGAAAAAGTAGACTCAGGGAGACAATGGGCGACGATATGGCAGGTTCCCTTGTCTCCACAGTAAAGACAGAGCCCTTGGCCGGTCGACAGATAATACGTGAGGTTCAACCCGCACTCTATTGTCCCCCTGTTGCGCTTTGAACCGCAAGAGATTTTATTCCCGCCCATCCCTGCCTTCAGGTAACCCTTTGAACGGCAGCAGCCGGGAAACCCCCCGTTTGGAACGCCCTCCAGCCCCTCCAGCGGCATGGGGGTCTACTTCTGCGGGTGCGCGCTCGAGGGCGCAGTGTTATCTTTAGCAGAATCGGACGAGGCTGGGACCTCAGAAGGAGGGTTGGAATGAGAAGGAAAATGGTCTGGTTGCCGGCAGGGCTTGTTCTTGTTGCTTTGGTGATGGGGCAAAATGCCCAGGCCCAGAGTCGCGCGGCTACAGGTGTCCGTGGGATTTCTGCGGTGAATTCCCTTTTAAGTTCGCGGGCGGATTTGCTGCATCCAGCCAGGATGGCTGTGCAATTGCCGGGAATTCCGGCAGTCGCATCCTTTGCAAACGTTGAAATAGTCGGTTCTGCCGGTTTTCGAGAATTGGGCCGGCGTCTGGTCTTCACGGGGCTGGTTGTGTTGATGGCTATATTGTTGCTGGTGGGACTGCGCCGACTCAAGCGCCGGGCAAACGTTCTTCTGGAGCAGCAACGCGAGCGCATTCCGGCTTTCCGGTTTCGCGGTCTGGAGCTGGTTTCTGCGCAGGTGTTGTTCAGGAACGTGGGGCGAATTGTCACGGCCGTATATCTCATGTGCTTCACGCTGGTCGTTCTGGGGGCCGGCCTGATTGTCTTTGGTCAGTTTCCGGCCACCCAGGGGTACGCGCGGCAGGTGGGACTCTGGCTGTGGAATCCCTTCGTCCACATTCTGCGGGGAGCCCTGGGGTATCTGCCGAACCTTTTCTACATCCTGGTGATCCTCATCGTCACCCGGTTCATTCTGCGCATGATTGAATATGTATTCAGTGCCGCAGACCGCGGCCTGATCAGCCTGGAACCCTGGATCCATCGCGATGTTGCGCGGCCCACGGGCCTGATCGTCAAGGTGACGGTTGTGGTCGTCACTCTGTTCTTTATTGCTCCGCTGATCCCGGGAACGGGGAGCACGGCGGCGAAGGGAATCTCGATCATTCTCGGCCTGATGATTTCCTTCGGTTCGACCTCATCGGTCGGCAATTTCGTGGCCGGCATCGTGCTGATGTACATGCGGCCTTTCCAGCTTGGCGAGAGGGTGCTGATTGGCGGCACGACGGGCGACGTGATCGAGCGGACCTTCCTATATACCAAGGTGCTGACCATCAAGAATGAGGAAGTCCTTGTCCCCAGCCTGACGGCGCTCGGGTCTCCCCTGACGAACTACAGCGCCCGCGCACATGGGCAGGGGCTTATCCTCCATACCAGCGTCACCATTGGTTATGACGCGCCCTGGCGCCAGGTCCATGAACTGCTACTCCATGCGGCGGATCGAACTTCGCATACTCTCAAAGAACCCAAGCCCTTTGTTCTTCAGACGGCGTTGGACGATTTTTATGTCGGTTACCAGATCAATGTCTACACGAACCAGGCGGCCAGGATGGCGCAGATTTACTCCGAGCTTCATCAAAACATCCAGGACAGCTTCAACGAAGGGGGCATTGAAATCTGTTCGCCACATTACCGCCAGCTCCGCGACGGCAACACCACCTCCATTCCCGCGGATTACCGGGGACTGGAGTACGAAGCGCCGCGATTCCGGGTTGATACCCGCGCGGCTTCTGGAGGTGCATGAGCGATTCTATTCTGCGCTTCCGAGTGGACGAAGAGACCGGGGGGCGGTCCGTGCTTGTTTTCGGTTGCTACGTCGATGCGGGTTCAATGCGGACCTCCGTTTTGCTGGAACCTAGACGCCTTCAGCTCTTGGCGCGGCGCGACTCCGGTATCCATATCCACTTGGGCGCAACCAGATTGCCGGGGCGTGTGGCAGCGCCCGGAGGCGACATGGGGCTTCCCGGATGGGCCTTCAACTCCGCATAGGCCTTCCGGACGTTTTCCGGAAACGTCGGGATCAGCGCTTCGATGTCCTGCTGGATCTCTTTCACCTTGTCGGGATGGTCGATCGCGGCGTCATAGCTTTCCGCGGGGTCCCGTTCCAGGTTGTAGAGTTCCGGCAGTGGCAGCAACAGGTGTTTCTTGGGCAGGCACGATCCGCCGAGCCAGTCGTTGATGTAGATTTCACCGTTCCCCTGAGCGATGCGGAGTTTCCAGTTGCCTTTGCGGGCGCACTCCAGAACTTCCTGGTGGCGGGAAACCGCAAAGTAGAGGATGGCGCCGCGTTCGACACGGTCGCTCTGGCCGGTCAGCAGCTTTGAAAGGTCCACTCCATCGAGCGGATTGGGGGGAGTCTGCGCCCCGCAAAACGACACAACGGTGGGCACCACGTCCATGTTCGATCCCCACTCGTCGATGACCTTGCCGGCCTGGATGGCTCCGGTCCAGCGCGCGATGAAGGGGATTCGCGTGCCACCCTCAAAGGTGGTGGCTTTGCGGCCGCGGCGCGGGCCGGGGCATCCCTGGAACCAGGGTCCGTGGTCGCTGGTGAAGAAGATCAACGTGTCGTTGTCCAGGCCGTTTCTATTGACAGCCTGCAGAATTTCTCCCACGCTCCAGTCGATTTCCTCAATGGCGTCTCCCTGGTGGCCGAGCCCGGAATGGCCGCGAAAACGAGGAGAAGATCGCGGCGGATCGTGCGGGTAGGAATAGGCAACGTAGAGAAAGAACGGACTGTCTGCCGACGAATCGATGAACTTCACGGCTTCCTCGGTGTAATGAGGCGTCAGCAGGTGGCGGTCCGGGAGTTCCTCGACGACGGTGGTGTCTCTGACGAGCGGGAAGGGATTCATATCCACGCTCCAGGGAACGCCGAAGAATGAACCGAAGCCCCGGCTGGTGGGCAGGTACGGGTGCTGATAGCCCAGGTGCCACTTGCCGATGGCCATGGACTTGTAGCCGGAGGTCTTCAGAATGTCCGCCAATGTTTTCTCATCCAGGTCCATGCCATCGGGCGATGAGGGCCCATACGCCCCGGCGGTGTGACTCCGGCTGGCGTATCTCCCGGTGAGCAGGGCAGCGCGTGAAGCGGAGCAGATGGGATGTGCGGTGTTGAAGTGGGTAAAGCGCGCCCCTTCGGCCGCCAGCCGGTCGAGATTTGGCGTTTTCAGCGACGACCCATAACAGCGCAGATCGCCCGAGCCGAGGTCATCACAGATCATGACGATCACGTTGGGTGGGCGCTTCCTGGCATCAGCGCCGGCAGGGTCTGCCGGCTGGGGTTGCGCTGACAGCGAGCCGGCGGCTGGTGCGGCCAGAGTGCCGGCCACCGTCTTTACAAAAGTTCTCCGGTCCATTTCTTCTCCTGAACGGGGTGCGCTCCGTGAAGCCCGACAATTATATACACATCGCCGGCTATGTCTCGGAAAACCAGCCTCAGTGGCGCCCGGTTATCCCTGCAACCGGCAGCGGCTATCTGTCAGGAAGGCGAGGTGCTGGGAGAATTTTCGCCACCGCTTCGCTCCATTGCGTCGCGCAGCAATTCTTCCACGTCGCCCATCTGTTCGCCCAGCAGGTTCAGTTTGCGGGCGAGCCCCTGGATTTGCGCTTCGGAGCGCCGGTTGACGTCAAAGTCCAGTTCGCCGCGCAGCCGGTCTTTGCTGTCCTGGCGGTTCTGGCTCATCATGATGACGGGCGCCTGGATGGCGGCCAGCATGGAGAGAAAAAGGTTGAGCAGGATAAAGGGGTAGGGGTCCCAGGCCTTTGCCCCCAGGTGCGTGTTGATGGCTGTATAGATGGCCAGGGTCACGCCAAAGATAATGATGAAAGTCCACGAGCCGCCGAACTGCGCCACGTTGTCGGCGATGCGCTCGCCGAAGGTGGCCTGCTTCTCAAAAATCTCGTCCGCGTTGCGGGTGGTACGTTTGCGCACCAGTTGCTGCGCGGCGTGGAACTGGCGGCCCAGCACAGCCAGCATGTCCATGCCGGCCAGCGGCTTGCGCTGCAGGAGGACCGAGATGTCTTCCCGTGTCACCTCCAGGCACTCCACTTCATCCACGGCCATGGTGCTGGTCTGGTGGGGTGTCTGTTCCAGCATGGAGGCAAACCCGAAAAATTCACCGTGCGAAGGCTCATCGATCACCACTTCCTGGTTGTCTTCGTCCACGATGGTCAGCCGCACGCGCCCGGAGACCACAACGTAGGCAGGTCCGCTCGGGTCGCCGATCTTGTAGATGCGCTGGCGGGGAGCGAACTTCTTTTCCTCCACCTGGCTGGCCAGCACCGCCGCTTCGTCTTCGTCCAGCAACGCAAAAAGTGGAACATGTTTTAACGTTTCCGGATCGCACGCCATAAGTCACCTCGCAACATTGAGCTTACGATTTTTTGAGATGGTCACTGCGACTTCACTGCAGATGAATTTTAACCGGGCGAAGCCCTATGGGAAAGGGGATATGTGCTGCCCGTCATGCAGGACTTGTAAAAGTTGCCAGCCCATCCGCTCCAGTGTATTTTAAGACCTTGTCACCACTGCAATCGGAAATCCGGAATGGTTCCTTAAGTGAGGTCCACTGCCATGGCTGAGTCGATTCATGAAATGCACGAACACGCTGAAAAGGCCCGCGAGGAATCAGGACTGGTGATGGCCACCTTCACCATGTCGGTGATGGCTGTGCTGGTTGCCGCTATTTCCGTACTTGGTCACCGGGCTCACACTCACACGCTGCTGGATCAGACCAGGGCGGCTGACACCTGGGCTGAATATCAGGCCCGGAACATTCGGCGTCACAACAACCAGCTTTTCATCGACCTTTCTTCCATCATGGTGGTCAAGGACAAGGCCAAGGGCGCGATGCTGGAGCAGAAATACGCTGCAGACGTCCAGCGTTATCAGAAGAGCCTGGAACAGGCCCGGAAGCGTGCGGAGGATTTTGATGCCGAGGCGTTGCACTATGAGGCCAGTGCCACCCGGTTTGATCTGGGAGAGGTGTTGCTGGAGGCGGCGTTGGTGATAACCTCCATCACCCTGATCACCCGCAAAAAACTTTTCTGGGGAATGGGTTCCGTGCTGGCGATTGCGGGGATCGTGGTGGCGATCACCTCCACGTGGGTTCATTGAACGCGGCCCTCTCCAGCGCCCGGAGCCGCACCGGCCCGGGCTCCGCTCATTCAAGTGTCTCGTCCGCCCTGACCAGAAACCACAAAAGCCCGGACGTCAGGGTCATCAAACCGGCAAAGTCGAAGGCCATGTTCCAGCCGAAATGCGTGAAGATGGCTGCTGTAAGAATCGGCGAGAGCCACCCGCCCAGGTTCCCGGACATGTTCATCAGTCCGGAAAGCGAGCCGGAGAAGTTGGGAGTGATGTCATTACACGTCGCCCACCATATGGTGGTTGCAAACAGATTAAAGCCGGAAGCGCCCGCCAGCAGCAAGATGGCCAGCGTGTTGTTGGCCACGTATCCTCCCGCCGGCAGCATGATGGCTGAGAATCCGACCCCGACCCAGATGGCGTAGCGGCGCCCGCCCCGCACGCCGACCCTGGCCACCAGCCGGTCTGAAAGCCATCCCCCAATGGGCGACAGCAGAATAATGGCGATGAAGGGCGTAGAACCCCACAGCCCGGTCTGCGCCACGCTGAGCCCGCGGACCCGGATGAGGTAGATGAAAAACCATGTGTAGTAGATGTAGGCAGGATAGGCGATGAAAAAATAGCTGAGGACCAATGCCCACGCGGAACGGCTGCTGAGCATCGCCCTCCAGGGGACAGGGGCTTTGGAATTACTTTTTCTGCTGGCCGGGACGCCGCCTGGCTCCCGATCCTGGTAAATAACCCTCAATTCTTCGGCATTCACGCCAGGGTGCTCTTCCGGATGATCTCTGCCATAAAGATGCCATGCGAGCGCCACAATGCCGCCCAGTGCCCCGCATATGAAGAATGACGCGCGCCAGCCCCAATGCAGCATCACCCAGGTAATCCCCAGGGGCGAGACCGCGCCGCCCACGCCCAGCCCTGCAATAAACACGCTGGTGGCTACGCCGCGGCCTGCCGCCGCGCTCCAGTAGGAAACGATCTTGGCCGAGTTGGGGTAGGCGGCTGATTCTCCCACGCCGATCAGGAACCGGACAACTGCAAATGACCATCCCACACTGAACCAGCCGGCCAGCGGCAACTGCGGCGCCAGCGCCGTTAATGCCGTAAAAACAGACCACCAGACGATGGCAAACGTCAGCATGCGCCGGGGGCCGATCTTGTCGCCCGCCCAGCCGCCCGGCACCTGAAACAGCGCATAGCCGAGGACGAATGCGCTGAGCACCCAACCCATGGTCTGGTTGCTGAAAGCAAATTCATCCTGGATGTATTTCGCCGCGATTCCCAGGTTGAGACGGTCCATGTAGGTGGTGCCTGAGATGACGGCGAGCATGCCGATGATGACCCATCGCACATGTGTCGCGCGTGCGGCGGGTGGTTCCCTGGTTGCGGTTTGCGGCACCCCAATATTCATGATGGTCCGTGTGCCCCGAGTCAGATTGCCAGGTGCCGGAATGAAAGCCCCGCAGGTTCCTGAAGGAGGTCCTGCATCAGCGAAATGCAGGCAGTGTACCCCATGAACCGCGCCGCTGAAAGCATTTTTGTTTTTTCAGAGGCGGTGGCGCCCGCGCCGGGCGCTGCTAGGAATTCAAAAACTCCTGGCCGCGTGCTCGCTTCGAGCGCTGTATTTTGAGCGAATGATGCGCCGCAACCGGGACGGGCAGCCTCAGCGTGATTCGATGTCACCTGGCGGGCGCTATGCTTTCCCGTCGGGCCGGGAGGGATGGGCGATAGTGTTCGGGTGGGTCTACCTGAGGACTTCCAGTCCTGCTTCGTTCAATTGCGACCGGCGGTAAGGGCGCGTCCAGACCACGCGGCAGCGCTTGAAGCACACTCCGGTCTGGCTGATCTGAACGCTGATCAGCTGTCCCTGGCGCAGGGGCTTTCCTGTTACCACCCTGAGTCCGTGGTCGGAAAGGTCTAGGAGTGCGCCGACCGATTTTATGGCGCTTTCAGTCGGAACCTCCCACATAGTGACAGGCAATGTTTTCGAGACGCGCGGGGCGCGGCCGGCGAGGGGAAACTTACCTTGCATGGTGGCAGGCACAGGCTTCTCCTGATTTTTCAGATTTCGGCAATATATCCCGGACCCCTTCCGGCGTCAACCAGAATTTTGCAGCGAAACCCCCTGAATAAATAAGCCTTGTAAAATCTATTTATTAGGATTTATGGCGGCTACAAAAGGAGGCTGAAACCTGTAGCACCAGCCGCAGTGAAGCCTGGCCGCACCTTCGGTTTTTTGCTCTGCCATCCTGATTTGTAACCGCAAAACCCTCGGATTCAGCAGGATGCGGCGACACAGAGGCGGGACCTGACTGGACTTTTCGATTTTGAAATAGGCCACTCAGAACATGTGGCGAGGGATTTGGCCGGGAATTGATGCTTAAGAAACGTAAGAAAAGAAGGTGGCCGAGTTGTTGGACTGAACAACCAGACCGAGACGAACCTGAAAATACTATTTTCGCCATTAATTCGCCCTTAAGAGATTGCTGAAAAACCGTCCGGAGTCCGTCATTCCGAGCGAAGCGAGGAATCTGCATCTGATCGAGTGACTCAAGACAAAGCAGATTCCTCGGGCCGACAGAGAGCGTCAGCCCTCGGAATGACGTTCGGTGGCCTTTTTCACCAACCTCTTGACCCTAATGACAACGTATGTGGATTTCACGCTATCCCGTCGTCTATGCTGGAGTGAGAAATGATGCACAGCATCCATCGCTGTTGAAAGGGGTGTTATGAAAGTTATGGATCCCGTTTGCAAGATGACGATTGATTCCGAGAAGGCCGCAGCCACCAGCCAGTACAAGGGCCAGACCATCTACTTCTGCGCGCCCGGATGCAAGACGAAGTTTGACCAGGACCCGGAGAAGTATCTGGGCAAGTGACATGCGGATCCAGGCGGGTGCGGCCGTCGAGGTCAGGTGACCGTAACGGTCATCACCTGCTGGCCCGTGGCGCCGTTGGGGAAGCTGGAGGTGGGTTCGGGGCCCTCAACGCGTCCCTTGCCGTCGATGGCCCGGACGCGCACGCGGTACTTGCCGCTCCCGGGGTTCACCCAGGTGTACTTCCAGAATGTCCAGACGATGGGCGAAGGGTTGCTGAAGAGGGCGGTTTGGTTCCAGGTTTTGCCGTTGTCGAAGCTGATTTCAACCGACCTGATGCCGTCCAGGTTACCGATGGCGTAGCCCGCGAACTCGAAGTTGCGCCCGGAGATTCTGGCTCCGTCTTTCAGATCGGTGAAGCGCGCTTGCGCCCACCGCTCGCATTCGTCGGACCATCCGCGGCTTTCCCAGTAACCCAGGTGCGGCTTCTTCAGCAGCTCGATTCGCGTTACCCACTTGGGCTGCTTCATGCCGAACTTGCCGGGGATGAAGATCCTGACCGGATAGCCGTGGGAGGGCGCGAGATCTTCGCCATTCATCTGCCAGGCAATAAAGTTCTCGGCGTTCCAGAGGCGTTCGAGCGTGTGGCCGGTGGAGAAGCCGTCCGCGGCGTAGATGGCTGCATGCGTGGCCGTGCCTGATGGGCTTGCGCGTTCGAGCAAAGGCTTCAAGGGAGTGCCGGTCCATTTGGCGTTGCCGATGGCCGTGCCGCCGGGAGGATTGGAAATGCATTCCAGCGTATAAACCTTCTCGATGTGAGGCAGCTTCAGCAGGTCCTGGTAATTCAGGGTAAACGGATGGTCGAGAAGGCCGTCAAACTTCAACTGCCACTGGTCGCGGTTGACGGTGGGCGTTGCGCCTTTGGAAGTGAGGTAGAATTCGTCGTTGGGCGTAATGGCCATCAGCGCGGCCTTGCTGCCAAAGCGCTCATAAGCCTTGACGGAAAGGCCGACGGGATCGTGCATGCCGTTCATCCAGCGGCTGGTGAGCGCATACTCCACCAGTCCGATGCCGCCTGCAACCGCGCCGATAATCAGGGTTCGCCGTTCCATAGTGGTATCTTTTTAGATGTAATTTTCGTTGCCCACGTTTCATGATATCGCCGAGGGCGGAGGTTTTGCCTGAACAATCCGACTCAAAGCTCAAGGGACGCGAGTCGCATTCGGGCGCGGCTCGCCAGGTTTTATGACCGGGTGGCGCCGGTGTACGGGTTCTGGTCCGGGCTTTTCGAGAGCCGCGCCGCGCGGCGTGCATATCGAACCGCCGGTCTTCGCGGGAACGAACGGGTGCTGGAAGTGGCGGTGGGCGGCGGGGAATTCCATTCTGTGCTGGCGAAGACGCCGGGGCTCAGGCAATGCGTGGGCATTGATCTATCAGCGCCCATGCTGGCTCGCGCCCGAAAAAGGCTGGCCGGCGGCGGCGTTGCGACGCCTGGTCTTTGCCGGGCGAATGCCAATGCTTTGCCGTTTGCTGGCGAGGCGTTTAATATTCTGTTCAACCTTTATATGATGGACCTCTTGCTGGAGGAAGATGTTCCCGCCGTGCTGCGGGAGTTTGCCCGTGTGCTGGTTCCCGGGGGACGGCTCATTCTTTTGATCATGGCCCGGCAGGCAAAATGGGTGAATGCCATCTGGATGTGGCTCTACCGCCGCTCGCCGGTGATGACGGGAGGCTGCCGGCCGGTACCCGTGGCCGGGATGCTGGAGCAGAACGGCTGGAAAATCAACCTGCACGAGGTGATTTCGCAGGGCGGGTTCCGCTCGGAATTGATGGTGGCGCAGCGTGCGCCGGAGAAAACGCAATGACGGAAGCGCCCCGCGTCGATCACCGCTGGCAGTTCTGCTCGCGTTGCAACCACATGATGTTTGAGTATTACGCGTCAGCGGACGGACACTTTGGCCTGGCCAGTCTTTCCGGCAGCAGGGAGGTTGAAAGGCCCCCCTTCCGCGGTGAAGTACAATGTTTGAAGTGCGGCGCGCGCTACCGCCTGCTTGACCGGCTGGACGCCATGGGGCAGGCTGTGAACCGGGTTTGACGCGACGCCTTTGTTGCAGGCGCCCTTGTATGGCCATGGCAGAATTTGAACTGACACCGGAAACGCTCGGCGCTTATCTGGCGGAGCGCGGGCTGACGGAGAATCCGGCCGCGCTTTCCATTCGGGAACTGGGCGGCGGAGTTTCAAACTTTGTTTCGCTCGTCGAAGGGCCCGGCATCCGCTGGGTGGCCAAGCAATCGCTCGGCAGGCTGCGCGTGAAAGATGATTGGACATCGCAGCGCGAGAGAATATTTCGCGAGGCAGCCGCCATCCAGTCACTCGGGTCCATCCTGGACGGCGCAGTGCCGCAGGTGGTCCACGTGGACCGCGCAAACTTTCTTTACGTGATGACGGCTGCACCGGAAGGTTCGGTGGTCTGGAAGGAATCACTGCTGGAGGGTCAGGTCAGCAGGGAAGTGGCGGAAGCGGCGGGCCGGCTGCTGGCCGCCATCATCAAGGCCAGTCAGAGTGAGCCGTCATTTCAGGAACAGTTTGCCGACCGCACGGTGTTCGACGAGCTGAGGATCGATCCTTATTACCGAACGACAGCGGCGAGGCACCCGGAGGCCCGCGAAGCGCTGCAAAAACTGATGGAGGATTCGTGGAAGATTCGGAGCGCGCTGGTCCACGGTGACTATAGCCCGAAAAACATGCTGGTACGCGGCGGCAGCATCTTCCTGATCGATTTTGAAGTTGTTCACTGGGGCGACCCCGCATTCGATTCCGCGTTTCTGCTGAACCATCTGATGCTGAAGTCGTTCCATCAGCCGCGGTTTGCGGAACTTTATTTCCAGGCAGCACGCGCCTTCTGGCAGGCGCTGGATGCCGGTCTACGGGATGCTCGAACAGTGGATTTTGAGGCGATGACGGTCCGGCATCTCGGCGGCCTGATGCTGGCCCGGATGGACGGCAAGTCGCCTGTGGAATACATCCGCGACGAGGGCGTCAAATCCCGTGTGCGGCGTACAGCGAACCGCCTGCTTCGAGAGCGGCCGGGGACGCTCGACGCGGCGCTTGAGCTGGTGGCTCAAAACGCAGAGCCAGCGCAATTCTACCATTAAGGAATAGGAGCTTGGATGGCGAGAATTTTAGGAATTTATGCCCGTGAGGTCCTTGATTCGCGGGGGAATCCCACGCTGGAAGTTGAGGTCACGCTCGAGGATGGGTCGAAGGGCGTTGCGATGGTCCCGGCCGGCGCCTCAACGGGCAGGCACGAGGCGGAGGAACTTCGGGACGGCCAACTCAACCGTTACGGTGGCATGGGCGTCGTCAAGGCGGTCCGGAGCGTGGAGTGGGAAATCACCCAGGTGCTGGTGGGACAGGAAGCCTCCGATCAGCGGCTGGTGGATGATACCTTGATCCAGTTTGACCAGAGCCCGAACAAACGGCGTTTGGGCGCGAATGCCATCCTCGGTGTTTCACTCGCCGTGGCGCGCGCGGCGGCAACTTCCGCCCGGCTGCCGCTCTACCGGTATCTGGGAGGCGCTGCGGCGAATGAATTGCCTGTTCCCCTGGTCAACATCATCAGCGGCGGGCTCCACGGCGGCGGCAACATCGATTTCCAGGATTTTATGTTGGTTCCGCTGCGTGCTGACAGCTACTCCCAGGCGTTGGCCGATGTGAATGCCGTTTACCGCGCTGCCAAAACGGTCCTGCAGGAGCGTGGAGTCTACCGCGCCGGAGTCGCTGATGAAGGAGGATACGCTCCGGCATTGAAAACCAATGAGTCGGGATTTGATGTCATGGTTGAAGCTATTCAACGCGCAGGGCTGGAGCCGGGCAGGGATGCCGCCATCGCCGTGGACGTGGCGGCCAGCCACTTCTGCAACCGCGGTACCTATCGCCTGCGGGTATCGGACGAAGAACTTGATGCAGACGAGATGGTGGAAAGGCTGGCGAACTGCGTGGACCGCTACCCGATCGTTTGCATCGAAGACGGGCTGGATGAGGAAGACTGGAAAGGGTGGAAGACGCTGACAGACCGGCTGGGCGGCCGCTGCCAGTTGATCGGCGATGACCTTTTTGTCACCCACCCCGATCGGCTTGAACGAGGGATCGAGGAGGGAATTGCCAACGCCATTCTGGTGAAAATCAATCAGATTGGGACTTTGAGCGAAACTCTGGATGTGATCAATCTGGCTGTACGCAATGGCTATCAGCCGGTGATCAGCGCCCGGTCGGGTGAAACCGAAGATGATTTCATTGCCGATCTGGCCGTGGCGACGCGAGCATCGCTCATCAAGGTCGGCGCCATCACGCGTTCCGAACGGCTGGCCAAATACAATCGCCTGAAGCGGATTGAACAGGAACTGGGCTCCCATGGGGTCTACCGCGGAGCCGAAGTTTTTTCAAGCCTTGTTGAGGCGAAGTCCGATTAATGGCGGTATTAAGAACAAGCAGTGGGAGACAAACAACTGAGATTTTCTGGCGACTCGCGTGTCTAATGGAGCGTGCGGCATTGCATGATGGGAACAACAACAGCGTATGCATGCGCTCGCCTGCCGGGTCGGCATCCTGAGTGAGAGCTTCGAATGAGATTTCTCAGATTCAATCCGGGCAGAAGACAATTTGCCGGGCTATTGTTTCTGGGGTTGGTGGCGCTGTCGCCCGTCCTGGTGTATGCGGTTGAAAGGCTTAACTTTCGGCCCGGATTCAACCTGTTTTCTCCGGACCAGGATGTTGAGATGGGACAGCAGGCGTCTCAGGACGTGAACAAGCAATTGCCCTTGATTGGCGATTCGCAGGTGGTTAACTACGTGGGCAGCCTGGGAAAGAGGCTTGCGGCCATTGCCCCCAACCAGTCGTCCGGGGTGAAATACGCCTGGACTTTCAAGGTGGTGAACAGCTCGGAAATTAACGCCTTTGCCTTGCCGGGAGGCTTTATTTTTGTGAACCGTGGGGCCATCGAAGCGGCTCAGGATGAGGCCCAGATTGCAGGAGTGCTTGCCCACGAAGAAGGCCACGTAGTGATGCGGCACGGCACCCACCAGGCATCTGAAATGATGCTGGCGCAGGTGCCGCTTTCCCTTCTGGCGGGAGTGCTGGGCCAGAGTTCGAGCCTCGCAGGCCAGCTGGCGCAGCTGGGTTTGAGCTTTGGAGCCAATTCCATTCTCCTGCGGAATTCGCGCAGCGCGGAGTCGCAGGCTGACGAAGTGGGTACTTATATCCTCTACCGGGCGGGATACGATCCCCATGCCATGGCGCAATTTTTTGGAATTATTGAAAAGAAATATCCCCGGCGGACTATCCAGTTCTTTTCCGACCATCCCAATCCCGGAAACCGCATCCGGAACGTTGATGAGGAGATCTCCAAACTGGGTCCCAGAAAGGATTGGAAGGAGGACAGCCCTGAATTTCAAGCCGTGAAGCAAAAGCTTCAGCACCTGCCTCCCGCCCCGAAGCCGCAGACATAGTTGCGCGGGACGGCATGAATGCTTCGGCCTGTGTCAATGACCATGCCATCCAATGAGTCCCCCTTGAATCTGGTCCGGGGCCCCGCCAGGAAGCCGGGATGGGCGCAGCTCATCCGGCTGGGGGGTGACGGAGTCGCTGTTCTGTTCGGCGAACTGCGCAGGTCGGTTGGGCGGATCGATGGAGTTGTTGAGCGGCTGCATTATTCCTCAAAGGAGGAGCGATGGGTTGTTCAGTACCGGGTGGGGGGTGCGGAACTTTTTGTCGTGTGGATTTCTCCCGGCGTGCTGGAAGCGGGCATGGCGCTGAATCGATCGGATGTGGAGCGCCTTCTCCGAAACTACAGCCTGAGCGGAACCGTCAAGGATGCCATCCGAGCTGGGGCGACCGAGCCGGGACAGGGTTTAGTCCGGTTCCCTTTGAAGGACCGGCGAATGGTGCGCTCGTTTGTAAATCTGGCGAGAGCGAGAAACATTCTGATCTCGAATTCCCGCGGGGGCAATTCATGAATTCCCCCTGCCAGCTTAAAGACAAAGGCAAAGTAATGACAGGTGAACGAAATGGTTTATCGAGTGAAAGCAAAGAAGTCTCTTTCTGATGTCACACGCGATCTGGAGGCTGCGACCCAGCGGCACAAGTTCGGAATCATGGGCACGTACGATTTGAAATCCAAAATGTTGGAAAAGGGCGTTGAGTTTGAAGGCGACTGCCTGATTTTTGAAATCTGCAACCCGCACCAGGCAAAGAAAGTTCTGGAAAAGGAAATGGAGATATCAACGGTTCTTCCGTGCCGTATTTCTGTTTACCGCGAGGGTGATGAGATTGTTCTGGCCACGCTGAAGCCGACGGCCATGTTGGCGCTTTTTGAGACTCCGAGTCTGGACTCTGTCGCCCAGGAAGTTGAAGAGGCCATCTTTGCCATCATGCAGGAAGCGGCACGGTAGGCAACGCGGCCGGACGCACGCAGGCGGGGTCTCAGCCGGCGGAAGGCTGGGCGTGGCCTGAATTCGAACATTGTGTTAAGATTTTCGAGGTTGAAAATAAAGACATTTTATGGCCGGATGCCGGGCGGGATAATGGGTTTTCGCGCCGCCGGCGGCTGAACAAAGGAAGAGAAGTCACATGTCGGGCCACTCAAAATGGGCAACGATCAAGCATAAGAAGGGCGCAGCGGACGCCAAGCGGGGCAAGGTCTTTACCAAGCTGATCAAGGAAATCGCTGTGGCGGCCCGCATTGGAGGGGGCGACTCCGATTCCAACGCGCGTCTGAGGACTGCAATTGCCGACGCCAAGGCTGTGAATATGCCCGCAGAAAACATCAAGCGGGCCATCCAGAGGGGTACGGGCGAGCTTCCGGGCGTGCAGTATGAGGAAATTGTATATGAGGGATACGGGCCAAGCGGTGTTGCGCTGATCCTGGAAATCGCCACAGACAATCGCAACCGGACGCTTGCGGAGCTCCGCCACATTCTTTCGAGGCACGGTGGGAACCTGGGCGAGACAGGCTGCGTGATGTGGATCTTCAACAAGCGCGGGTACATCGTGGTTGAAAAAGCCAAGGCCGAAGAAGATGCCCTGCTGGAGCTGATTACCGAGGCTGGGGCCGATGACATGAAAGAAGACGGCGAGAACTGGGAAATCTATTGTCCGGTTGAGAGTTTTCAGCAGGTAGTTGACTCCCTCAACAACGCGGGTATCACTCCTGCGGTTGCCGAGCTTTCGATGGTCCCCCAGACACAGGTAAAACTTTCCGGTAAGCCGGCCGACCAGGTGTTGAGGCTGATAGACGAACTGGACGAGCATGAAGACGTCCAGCACGTCTATGCCAACTTCGATATCGAGGACTCCGAACTGCAATCATTGGCCCAGCAGGCAGGCTGAGTGGGCTTCCAGCGGCATCGGGCGGAGGCATCGCCAGTGTTTCCCGCGGGGGCAGCGGTATTCTGTTGAGTGGCCCGGCTAACGGTATGGAGCAGGTTTTAACCTCATCAAATCATCATGAAAAATTCCGTCGGCGTGTGTTGCGCCCGGCCGTCGCGCTTCTTCTGGCGGGATTAGTTGTCGTCCCCTCGCTTTTCGCACAGCAGCCGGAGACTCCGCCGACCTTGACCTACATCAAAGTGATGAAGGGCAGCGTCCCCGAATACACTTCTCTGACGGTAAGTGTGAACGGCGACGGTACCTTTGACGGCCGCCGGCTGGATGAATCTCCCAGGCCCCGCTCTCTGAAGCTCACTCCTGAGACAACCGATACTTTGTTCCAGTTGGCGGCATCAATGGGTGACTTTCATTCGATCAACCTTGAGAGTCATAAGAATGTTGCCAACATGGGATTGAAAACTTTTATCTACCGGCATAACGGCCAGGAAAATAAGGTGGAGTTCAATTACACCCGGAACAAGCGCGCGGAAGAACTGCTGAACAGCTTTGAAGGCATAGCAGATGTGGAACAGCACATCGGGACGCTGGAATATTCCTCCCGATATGACGTTCTTGGCCTGCCCTCTGCGCTGACCCAGGTTGAAATCGATCTCGACAACAAGGCCCTGGTGGATCCCCAACTGATGGTCCCGATCCTGAAGAAGATCGCCGGAGATTCTCAGTACCTTCACATCGCACAGGTTCGCGCAGTGGACATTCTTCGCCGCATTCAAGGCTCCAGTTACTCGAGCAAGGAAGACCAGCGCTAAGACCGGATCTGGTCATAAGGATTCTTCTATTTTGGTCGTAACCTTTCACTGTCTGATGTTATGATAGTGAAGGGCTTTCTAAGCCAGCCGTGGAGGTGTACCATGAAGATCATTCGGTCGCCCAGGGGTTACTGGCTGTTTGTTCTGTTAGCTGCCGCACTCATCAGTTCTCTGATTCCTACTCCCGCCACAGCCCAGTCTGAATCGCAAGTCCGCATTGTTCGACTCAGTTTTGTGGAAGGTACGGTCAGGATGTACCGTCCGGATGCCGATCAGTGGGCCAAGGCCTTTGTCAACACGCCCATCCAGCAGGGCTTTAAGATTGCGACGGATGCCAACAGCTTTGCAGAAGTCGAATTTGAGAACGGGTCCACGGTACGCCTGGGCCAGTCGAGTGAACTCGATTTTCCCAGCCTGGCGCTGGCGCCCGAAGGCGCCAAAATTAACCACCTGACCCTTGCGCAGGGTTACGCCACATTTACCGTCTCGCCGGAAAAGGGCGATGTTTACAATGTGGCCGCCGCCGGTTCAAACTTTGATGCCTCGTCCAAGTCGATGTTTCGACTCGATCTTGACCAGGGGAGCGAACGTCTGGAAGTTTTTAAGGGAACGGTTGCTGTTCAGAGCCCTTACGGGAACGAGAGCGTGGCGCGGAATCAGGTTTTTGAACTGGCCGCGGGTGGCACCACTCCTTCCCAGATTACCAACGGCATTACAGAAGACGCCTGGGACCGATGGGTCGACAAGAGGCAGCAGACGACAGCGGTTGCCTTCAACAATACCGGTCCGGCACAGGGCGGCCTGTCTGCAGACAGCTCCCTTTATGGCTGGAGCGATCTTTCCTACTTCGGAGCCTGGAACGATTTGCCGGGCGTCGGAAGTTGCTGGTCGCCGATGATGGGAGCCGGCTGGGCCCCCTATTCGATGGGTCGATGGAACTGGTATCCCGGCATGGGCTACACCTGGATTTCCGCCATGCCCTGGGGATGGCTGCCCTTCCATTACGGCAGTTGGATCTACCCGGCGAGCACTGGATGGTGCTGGCTGCCTGGCGGTTTCTCCTCCTGGTCTCCCGGGTTGGTGACATGGTACCAGGGTCCTGGTTGGGTCAGCTGGGCTCCCAGAACCTATGGGGGTGGTTTCAATACACAGCTCAATTGCCCCGCCGGCCGGAACTGCTCGGTCGCGGTCAGCAGTAATACGTTCCAGGGCGGGCGGGTGATTTCTCCCAATGATGTCCTCAGGGGCAATCCGTCCCGTGGGCGTGCGGTTGATTCACCCACTGTTCCGCTCACACGCAGCCTGCGATTGCCGGGACCTGCCGTTGACGGTTCCGGGCTGGTCTCAACTACGGGCGGAGCGGGGGTCTCGCCGCGGCTTCGTGCCCGGCGGAGCGATGCAGCGCCAACCAGGGTTTTCTCTCAGAGTGCCCTTCGCGGCTCCTGGAACGTTCAGCCGCACGCGCCTGCGGTTTTTGACCTGCAGACACGCCGCTATGTGAACAAGTCCGGTCCCGCCATCAATAATGACGTTCTCCTTCGAGGACGGACAGGTCTGCAACCGGGCAACAACCGGGGACAGTTGACCTCAATCCCCATCTCAAGCCTGGGAACCCAAGCGGGGACAATGCGCCATGCAAGTTCCCTGATTCCCTCCGCTGTCCCTGCCGGAAGCGCAACCGCGACTCGCGTCATGCAGCAACCCCGAATGCCGGACTTCCGCCAGGAAAGAAGAATGTTGAAACAGCAGCAAAGGATGGAGCGGCAGCAGGCACGCAGGCAGATGGAACAGATGAACCGGAGCTCGCGCTCGTCCCAGCAGCGCATGGAGCGGTCCGGCACTCCTCAACGTTCCTCGGGTAGTGTCGGCAAAAGCCAGAGCCAGGGCGTGGAGCGAAACTCCGGCCAGATGGGTGGAGGCACGCCCAACAATGGCATGGGTGGCGGCAGCCCAGGTGGCATGGGTGGCGGAATGCGAGGCGGCGGGGGCGGTGGCGGCGGCCAGCCTGGCCCGCACCGTTGATCCGGAAGTTTGCGCGCTGATGCCAGGGTCCGGCTTCAGGGGTGGCTACAGCACGATAATTCCCGCATAACCGACCACTGAATCGGTGTCACCGCCTGCGTCTGCGGAGGTTGCATGCCTGATCAGCCGAGCCTCGCGGGCTCCCAGTTCCTTTGCCGCGGTCAGCATGGATACCGTCGGCGCATACCCACACATTGAGATGTCCTCGTCGCGAATCACCTGAAGTAGCCCTGCAGGATCAAGCTGAAGAATTTTCTCGATGGCTTTGCCGTCCTTTTCACGGGTGATGAGGTCCGGCTCATAGTGGTTCATATCACTTGAAGCGACTATGAGCACGGGTTCCGGAGACCTCCGGATGGCATCCGCAATGGCCTGGCCCAGCAGTTCAAGAGATGCATCATCAGCCATGGCAATGGCGATGGGAACAATCTTGAGCGTGCTGGACAGGCGCTGGAGGAAGGGAACCTGAACTTCCAGGGAATGCTCACCTGCGTGCGCCTGGGCGTCCTCGGCCAGCTGGGGACACTTTTCCCTGATGTTTCGGGCAAGTTCGGTGTCCAGCGGGACCTGGCCGAGCGGAGTGAGCCAGTTCCCCGCAGACATTATCGCCAGCGGCGACCCTCGGGCCCAGTGGTTGGGGCCCAGAATCACGTAGCGCGAATGCGCCGGAAGCAGGCGGTAAACGGCCCCGGCGACATGCCCGGAATACATATACCCGGCGTGTGGCACCACACAGCCAATGGCAGAGTCAATGGTTTTTTCAGCCGGAGACTCGGGCTCCAGGTATTGGTCAACTTCGCGCAGAAGGTCTTCACGTTTGCGAGGATAAAAGCGTCCGGCCACTGCAGGGGAACGCACTGATGTGGGTTCCATAAGCAAATCGTAGGCTCCGGTCGCGAAGGTTGTCAAGCGCACCAGGCGGCAAGTTCAGCGCCTGGGCAGCCGGCGGACGGCGGTTTGAACTGGTGTTAGGTTGCGCGCTGGCAAGGGGCGGATGAGCCTATTCGCTGGTTTTTTCCACCACGATCTTGAGGGACCGGAGGAACTTTGTGTCCTCGGTGGTCGGAAGGAATTCCGGCCCTTTCTCGTGAGTTTCCGCCGAGAGGTCCTGGTGATGGATCGTGGCGTTTTGCCCGTGTTTATTGAACCCGATGGTGACTTCCAAAACCAGAAAAAGGTCGTAACCCGCGGCCCGAATGCGGCCCATCACCTCTGATATGTTTTCGGAATCCGCCAGGGATTCGTTGATCGCCTGACCAAGTTCCTTGATCAAGTGTTTGAAATTGTCGTCAAGCTGCAAAAATGATACCTTCCACACTTCAATTGATGGTCCTCTTTGCATTCTATGTTTTGCCCTGCGGCAGTGTCAAGACAAGGAACTGTGAGAGGACATTGACGCAGGAATGAGGTTGGCTTTACCATCGAAAGGTTGGACCTTTCCCGTTTCAAGAGGCCGTCAAGACCATGCCAGCCAATTCGCAGTCGTTCACGCGGCGCCTGTTCTGCCGGGCGCGGCAGCTGTTTCATCTGCTGGTTGCTGTCCTGTTTCTTTTTCTCACCATGGCCGGCGTTTCAGTTTCGATGAAATTGTGGCAGGACTATCAGAAGCTTCCCAGCCAGGGGATCTGGAGCTTCAGCATGGTGGCCTGCTTCACCGTCCTGCTGCTGATTTTCTGCCTCTACTCTTTTGTGAAAGCCAGAAGCGTGCAATGATACCTGCGCGGCGGCGTGCGTGTTCCGTCCGACACTCGCAGGCGTTTGCAGTTCTCATTCATCCCAATGAGCGATTCTCGCGACAGCAGAAAAACACCCGACCCCGGCTCCCACGCTGCCAGCCCACCTGGCCGCCACTTCGACCGCCCGGAGGATCTGGCGGGGTGGGACCCTGCGCAGGAACTTGGGCTTCCCGGCCAGTACCCATACACCCGCGGCATCCATCCGGGCCAGTACCGCAGCCGTCTCTGGACCATGCGCCAGTACGCAGGCTTCGGCTCGGCCCGTGAGTCAAACCAGCGTTACCGCTATCTGCTTTCGAAAGGGACCACCGGGCTTTCGGTGGCGTTCGATCTCCCGACCCAGATCGGACTTGATTCAGACCATCCGCTGGCGCAGGGTGAGGTCGGCCGCGTCGGTGTGGCGATAAACTCTCTTGAAGACATGGAAGCGCTGTTTGAGGGGATTCCGCTCGATCGGGTTTCCACTTCCATGACCATCAATGCCACCGCCCCCATCCTGCTGGCGCTATATTTTGTCGCGGCAGAGAAGCAGGGCGCGGACTTCAAGCGGCTTTCCGGCACCGTGCAGAACGACATTTTGAAAGAATACATCGCGCGCGGCACCTACATCTATCCCCCCCGGCCGGCGATGCGCCTGGTGACGGACATCTTCGCCTACTGCGGGGAGCACGCACCCGAGTGGAACACGATTTCGGTGAGCGGGTATCACATTCGCGAGGCCGGGGCGACCGCGGCGCAGGAGATCGGCTTTACGCTCGCCAACGGCATCGCGTACCTGTCGGCGGCGATTGATCGTGGCCTCGATGTGGATGAAGTGGCGCCACGAGTCTCGTTTTTCCTGAATGCCCACAATCATTTTCTGGAAGAGATCGCCAAGTTCCGGGCGGCGCGCCGCATTTGGGCGCACATCATGCGCGAGCGCTTCAAAGCTAAGAATCCGCGCTCGTGGGCTTTCCGCTTTCACACCCAGACGGCAGGTTCAACCCTCACCGCGCAGCAACCGGACACCAACATCGTTCGCGTAGCCATGCAGACGCTTTCGGCGGTGCTGGGCGGAACCCAGTCGCTCCATTCGAACTCGCGTGACGAGGCGTTGGCCCTGCCCACGGAAACCTCGGCCCTGCTGGCGCTGCGCACCCAGCAGATAATTGCTCACGAAAGCGGGGTCACGAATACGGTTGACCCGGTTGCCGGCTCCTACACGATCGAGAAACTGACCAATGAACTTCAGCAGACAGCTGAAGGATATCTTGAGAAGATCGATGGCCTGGGCGGAATGCTGGCGGCAATCGAGGAAGGCTTCGTCCAGCGGGAAATTCAGCAGGCCGCCTTTGAATACCAGGCCGGAATAGAAGACGGCTCCCGGGTGATTGTTGGTGTCAACCGATATCAGGAAGGGCCCCGGCAGGAGATCCCGATCCTGCGAATCGATCCGGATATCGAACGGCAACAGGTTGAGAGATTGCGGAAGTTGCGCGCACGCCGCGATGCGGACAGAGTTGAGACCGCGCTGCGAGCGGTGGAAACTGCGGCCCGAAGCGAGCGCAACCTGATGCCGGTGATTCTTGAGGCAGTGAAAGCCTACTCGACGGTAGGTGAAATCTCGGGCGTACTGGCCGGCGTCTTCGGCCATTACCAGGAAGCGGTGGTTATCTAATGGCCAGTTTAACGTTTCTCGGAGCAACGCAGACCGTAACAGGTTCCAAATACCTGCTGGAAGCAGGCGGCGAGCGACTGATGATCGATTGCGGGCTTTTTCAGGGTCATAAGGATCTGCGGTTGCGAAACTGGAGTCCCTTTCCCGTGGACCCGTCCAGCATCCATTGGGTGGTCCTGACCCACGCCCACCTCGACCATACGGGCTACCTGCCGCGGCTGGTGAAGGAGGGATTTCAGGGACAGGTCTGGGCCTCGTCGGCGACGGTGGACCTTTCCAACCTCACTCTGATGGATTCCGGCCATCTGCAGGAAGAAGATGCCTTTTATGCCAACAAGAAAGGTTTCAGCAAACACAAGCCCGCCCTTCCGCTTTACACCCGTGATGATGCCGCCAGGTCGCTGGAGCTGTTTCGTGCGGTCGATGAGTCAAAGCCTCTTGAACTTTCAACCCATTTCAGGCTGCAATTTATCCGAGCAGGGCATATCCTGGGCGCGCGCATGGTTGAAGTAACCGTGACGGAGGCAGGGAAGGCGGTCAAGGTTCTTTTTTCCGGAGATATCGGCCGCTTCCCGCAGTTGATCATCCGGGAACCTGGTGTTCCGGGTCCGATGGATTACCTGGTGTGCGAATCCACTTACGGAGACCGGCTTCATCCAACCGACGACTTCCAGGCGCGCCTTGCGCAAATTGTTGAAAGGACAGCAGAGAGGGGCGGCTCCGTCATCATTCCATCGTTTGCCATAGGCCGCACTCAGGAGTTGCTCTATCTCTTCCGCCAGATGATCAGCCGGAACCAGATGCACGATCTGCCTATTCACGTGGACAGCCCCATGGCTATTGACGCCACAGACATCTACCGCGAACACCATGAAGACCACAACCTGCAAACGGACGAATTTGAGGCTGGCGGACACCGCCTGTTTGCCCAGCCGAACGTCCATTTTGACCGTTCAGTGGAAGCGTCCAAAGCTTTGAATGAGTGCCATTTCCCCACCATCATCATTTCAGCGAGTGGGATGGCCACCGGCGGCCGGGTGCTCCACCACCTGGCCAGATGCCTGCCCGACCATCGCAACACTGTTCTCTTTGTGGGTTTTCAAGCGCCGGGAACCCGAGGCCAAGCCATCCAGTCGGGTGCGGAAAGCATCAAGATGCACGGCCAGGAGTTCCAGGTTCGAGCGCACGTTGAAACCATTGAGAACTTGAGCGCCCACGCCGATTATCGCGAGATCATGGGCTGGCTTGGAAAGTTTCCCTCGCCACCCCGGAAGACGTTCGTGACTCACGGCGAACTCCATGCTGCCACGGCACTTCGGGAGAAGATCGGGGAAAGTCTGGGATGGTTGGCGGAGGTCCCGTCTTACCTTGAAAAAGTTTCGTTGGGGATTGAGTGACAGGCCAGCCTACTCTACCTCCTTCCCGACCCTCCTCGGGGCTATTATTGGCCGAATTGCCAGACTGTAAATACACCCGTTGAGACAACGGCCGGACGATTTCCAAATGGGATACTTGTGCTAATCAATGCTTTGCCAAAGCATTTACTGGGTATAATGCGCCAGCCTGACGGCAGGGTTTTCGGCAGCTACCTGTCCGAAAACTGTACTTTAGTACAGTTGTGTTTAAATTAGGAGAGCCTTAGAGTCATAGTGCGATCAGAGGTATTGATGGATCATTAACTCGTCGCTACGCGCCAGCCGGGAGGGGGGAAGGCATGGTAGGCAATGACAAAAGTTTCACGGGCGCCGAAGTGCGCCCGCTTGAGCCATCCTGCGGTCAACGCATGCCTTTCTTTCAGGGTTCCTGAGACACCTCGTCTCGTCATACCTCAACAAGCCCAATTTGAAGTTTTACTGGAGGGAAAATGAATACGCCACTGTCGCTCGTGCAGGAATTGCGCGGAATCAGAGGAGGGCAGAAGCACAACCAGTCGGACCTTGAAGGTCTGCTTTCGGAAATTCGCGAAGCCCGTCGCGAGTGGCAGGAGCAGGTGGACCAGGCACAGAATCTTCTTCACGAGCTGATGGCTTCCGTCGCGGAGCTCTCCGGCGTCAAACTCCCGGGGATCGCAGGGGGCACGAAGCAAGGTGGAGACGGGTCTCTCCGTTTGGGGTTCAAGACGCTTAAGGATCGCATTAAGAATGAGTTGGAGGGTTATGCTTCAACCTCTGCTGCAGAGGTTGCGAAGAGTGCTCAGGGCCGGAGCGCCGTTTTGCTGGAACCGCTTGAAAAGGAATTGAGCGCGCGAATGGACAACCTTGCCGAGGAGTTTCGCGGAAAGTTGCAGGCGCGATTGGAGCGTGAACAGGATAATCTGGCAGCCCAAGTCAAGGCTCGTGCTGAAGAGGTGCTGCAAGCCAAAATGAATGATTTTGCCGAGTGGATCAAGCTGATGACCGAAGGCAGCGTGTCATCAATCCCGGCAGAGGTTCAGAAGTCGCTTGAGCCTCACGTTGAACAAGTGAAGGAACGGTTGAAGAACACCTTCCAACAGCAATTGAACATGGTCGTTATGGAGTCAGAAAGAAACGTTCAGGCCAAGGTTGAGACCATCAAGAAGGAACTTCAGTCTCTAACGGCCGGGTTATCGGATCAAGCGAAGCTGGCCTATTCTCAGAGCACTGAAAATGCCATGAAGGATTTTAACAACCGGATCAGTCTTGCGGTTCAGGAGTCAGCCAGGCAGCTTGAAGCGAGTAGCCGGGCAAGAACCGATGAGAACCTCAACAGCATCAAGTCCCACATGGACAGTCTGTCAGCCGCGTCCAAGGTGGAATTCCAGTCTTATATGGACGCCCAGGTGAATGGTTTTAAGGAGAAACTGATGACTGCTGGCCAGGAGCTGCAGCTGAAGAGCGCGGCAGAAATCGCCAGCAATGTTCAGAAAGCCTCGCAGGAGGCTTTGAGCGTGTCGCTATCGCAGGTGAAGCAGCGGCTGGATGAGTCCCTCGATCAGTCAAAGGTCGAGTTGAAGTCCACAATGGGGATGATGGTGGAAGACGTTCGAAAACAGATGGGCGACTATGCCTTGTCAGCCCGGGATTCGCTGGCTGGAGACGCGACCCGCCTGTCAGACAACCTCAAGAATCTCGGGGAGGAGCTGAAAGCCGCGGAGAAGCAGCGCGTTACGTCCATGGTTGAAAGCATGACGACGCTGAGCAGGGAAACCCTCGAACAGCACGCTCAGAACGTCAAACAGGTGGCGGAGACCCAGGTTGAAGAGATTCGAAGGTCCCTTTCGGGTCTTCAGGCCAGTATGGCGTCTGACTATGAAGCCCAATTGCGCCAGGTTGTAGGAGCCCAGCGAAAGACCATGGTCGAGGAAATTCAGAAGCAGGTTGCTGACGCTTCCTCAAGTGCGGTGGATAAGATCAGGGCCAGTTCGGGGCAGGTTGTTCAGGACCTTTCCGGCAAGGTTAACAAGGAAGTGAATACAGCCACGACCCTGCTGAACCAGTGGGCCCACCAGACCACCACCTGGGCGGAGGCCTCCATCAAAGAGTCGCTTGAATCCTACAAGCTCCAGGTGGCTGAGTTTACCAACTCGCTTCTGGAAGACCAGCGAGCGACGATTCAGGATAGAATTGGAGAACTGCAGGGCCGCCTGGAACAGGCCGCCTCTCTTCTTCGTTTTACTTCTGAAGGCGCCGGTTCGGCATTGAACGCGGCGAAGGATCACCAGAAGGCTTAACCTGCCTTAATCCTCTAACTGGCGGCAGTGCGTTATTTGGCGAGCGTTGCCGTTACTGTTCGGGGGCATCCTGGGTCCGCCTGCCCGGGGGTTTACAACAAACAAATAGAGATACCGCGGGCTGAATGGCCTGGAAGGGAAAACTGATTATGCGGCAGGGTTCAGGCCAAGCGCGCCGCTGATCTGTTGCATGGCCCTGATGCACACCTCGATGTGTTCGTTGGTGTCCACGCCCAGTTCCTCCGCCCCTGTAATAATGTCTTCCCGCCGGACTGAACGAGCGAACGCCTTATCCTTCATCCGCTTGCGAACGGACCTGGCTTCGAGGCTTTGAATTCGGTCGGGCCTGACCAGAGCGCAGGCCGTGATAAAGCCCGCCAGTTCATCGCATGCGAACAGGGATTTTGCCATGAGCGTATCGCGAGGAACTCCGCTATGGTCTGCATGGCCGAGAATGGCACGCCGCACGTCCTCTGGATAGCCCAGATTGCTTAGGACTTCGCTTCCCTTCAAAGGATGGTCCGGAGGGTTAGGATAAAGCTCGTAATCAAAGTCGTGAATGAGTCCGACAACGGCCCACTTTTCTTCGTCTTCACCAAATTTCCGGGCGTAGGCGCGCATGCAGGCTTCAACGGCAAGGCCGTGCCGCCGGAGATTTTCGCTCTTGGTATATTCACACAAAAGCTTCCAGGCCTCTTCTCGGTCCATGATTTCTCCTCCAGAGTTTCCCACATTGTACAACAAGGTTTCGCCGGCGGATTGGGCACAATGGGGCGCCCCCTGCCGTGCCGCAATGAGCGGATGGACACACTGGCTGGGCTGCCGGGGCCCGGCAAAGCCCTTCCAGCCTCAACGGTTTGGCGTATCCTTAGCTGAATTCGTTGTCTGGCGGGCTTTCCAGTAGACTCCCAGCCCACGCAGGTAAGCGCAAAGCTTTTCGCCGGGCGAGAGCAGTTCCTGCGGTTCCGAAGCGATGGCCTTCCGCTTCCAGATGTGGCGCGCGCGCCTCTTCAGGGCAGAGAACAGCCACCTGGCAGTGGCCATGCGCAGTTTCTTTTCTTCAAGGAACAGTTTCAAGGCGAAGGCGACACTGCCCGCATAGAGCTGGGCGTTGCGGGCTTTCTGGTTCCCGATGTTGTCGTCAAACACGTGGGTAACCGCTGCGGCGGGATTGTGGCGGATCCGGAAGCCGTGCTTGAGCACCTGAAGATACATATAGAACTCATCGCCGCCGCCTATCAGCGACCCGGCGCCGAGGTCCGGAGGGAACGAGGAGTAATTTTCCAGAAAATTCTTACGGAACGCCATATTGCAGCCAAAGCCCACGGGTTCGCCGAGGATGTACTGATACCAGTCAGGGTTTGAGGTGTCGAGAGTCCAATCTGAAAGGGCCCGTTCGCTGGTGTAGTACCGGCCAGACCGCTCGGCGGTGAGGGTGAGCGGTCCAGTGGGAATAACCCGACCCGTTACGCAGTAGACGTTCGGGTCTTGAAAGCCTTTGACGATCTCCTCCAGCCAGCCGGTTCCGATCAGGACATCGTCGTCCACAAACACGAGAATGTCGCCTTCCGAGCGGGGGATGGCGTAATTGCGAGCAATGGAGACGCCGCGCAGCGGTTCCTTCAGCAGCCGGACGGGAAACTGTGAGACCGCCTCGGTGATCCCTGGGTCCTCCGGGCCATTGAGGACCAAAATGATTTCGCATCTGACGTATTGCCGCGCCTGGGCGGTCAGACCCTCCAGGCACTGCACCAGCATAGGCCGCAGCCCCCTTGTACAAAGAATAATTGAAACAGAGGGACTTTCCGGGCGCCGAACGCTGTTCTGCCGGCTCTCCACCGGATCATCAGGTCGCAATCCCGTGCTTTCGCACGTTTGTTTCAAGGTTTCTTTCTTCATCGAATGCCGTGCCTTTAGAATTCTACCATCGTTGATATAGCCTGCCAGTTCGAAAAGGGTGGAGCGACCCGCCAGTCACAAAAATGCCCGCCGGAAGCGCTTCTTGTTCCTGCTATACTACTCATGAATTTGGATTTTGGCGAAGCATCCTGCCGGGAAACCAGAGTTTTTGTTCGAACGGCCATGAATCCAGGGTGGAGGCGCGCCAGACGACCCGAAGAATTCTACTGACCGTTGAATAACAGGAAAAGGATGAGTTTGGTGAGTTCAACAACTACAGCAAGAACCATTGTGCGGGCCAGCCGCCTGGCCGGAACGCTTTCCATGCCCGGGGACAAATCCATCTCTCACCGGTACGCCATGCTGGCGGCCATCGCAGAAGGCACCAGCCAGATTCATTCCTTTGCGGAGAGCGTGGACTGCCAGAGCACGCTCAATTGCCTGAAGACGCTGGGCGTCCCAATTAAACGGCAGGGAAACGAAGTCATCATTGAAGGCGCCGGACTTGACGGGCCGCAGGCTCCCGCAGGACCGCTCGACGCCGGCAACTCGGGCTCCACCATCCGCATGATGTCGGGAATTCTTTCCGGCCAGCCGTTTCGCAGCGTCATTGGTGGCGACGCTTCGCTCTCGCGACGCCCGATGAAGCGCATCATCGAGCCTCTCGCTCGCATGGGAGCGGTCATTCAATCGTCGACTGGCGGGCTTCCGCCGCTCACGATTGAGGGCGGGAGCCTGGTTCCCATTCACTATGAGCTTCCCGTGGCCAGCGCGCAGGTCAAGACCGCTGTTCTTTTTGCGGGTCTTTATGCTGAGGGAACGACGGAGGTTGTGGAGCCTCACGTCACGCGCGACCACAGTGAAATCGCGCTCAGGCAATTTGGCGCCAGGATCGAGCGACAGGGCTCTACGATCAGTGTTCAAGGCCGAAGCCGCCTCAGTGCGCAGGACCTTAAGGTGCCTGGCGACATTTCCTCCGCTGCGTTTTTTCTCGTGGCAGGGCTTCTGGTTCCTGGATCGGACCTTGAATTCCAGAATATCGGCCTGAATCTCACCCGCGCGGCTATCCTGGATTTTCTGAAGTCGATCGGAGGGGACATCAGCATTCTGAATCGTGAAACCCGCAATGGAGAACTGGTGGGCGGTGTTCGTGTCAAGGCCGGCCCGCTGGGAGGCGGCGAGATTCCCCCGGAAATGATTCCTGGCCTGATCGATGAATTGCCGGTCCTGGCCGTCCTGGGGACCCAGACAGAAAATGGCCTGTCCTTTCGCGGGGCTCAGGAACTGCGTGTGAAGGAAAGCGACCGCATTGCCGCCGTGGCGGACAACCTTCGAAGGATGGGCGCCGAGGTGGAGGAATTTCCCGACGGACTCAGGGTTTCCGGCCGCCAACGGCTAAGGGGTGCGGAAATCGCAAGCTGTGGGGATCACCGGATTGCCATGGCCTTCGCGATAGCCGGCCTTGTGGCCGAAGGAACAACCACTATTGCAGACAGTGACTGTGTCCAGATTTCTTTCCCATCGTTTTTTGAGACCATTGCCCGCGTGGTCCGGTAACCGCAACGGGGTTCAAAAGAGAAGCTGGTGCCTGGTGACGGGTCTGGATTGCCGGTGCACAGCGAGGCCGCCCGTGAGGTCCATCGCGCTTTGTTGGATAGACCGATTTTCAACCCTGCTTGCTGGGGTCGACGAGGGGGTCCGTGGTGGCGGCGTGGGTGCGGATTGCGCGCGTAGAAGGTGGATGTCGCCGTAGGTGGATGAAAGCCGGACCATCGGGCCGCTCTTTCCGTGGGTTCCCGTGATGGTGGGCATGGGCGGCTGGTTTGAAACCTGCAATCCCGGGAAGTCGGAACTGACGCCACCGTTATGGGAAACCGCGTCAACCTGGAAGTTTGACGCCGCTGGCAGTGAGAGGGTAATGTTGCCCCTCTTCAATTCCACCTGTATGGGGTGCGTTGGCGGGGTTGTTGTTTGCAGGTGAACATCTCCGTTGCTGTTGATGATCTTTACGTTGTACTTAAAGTTTTCAAGCAGGATGTCCTTATCCCGTGTTGAAAGCTCAAAAGGTCCTCCCACGCCGTTGGCCGCCAGGTTGCCCATATCCATTGAGAGATTGCCGGTCAGTTTCTGCAAGGTGAGACTGGTCCGCGAGGAACTGTAGCGTAATGTCTGGGCAACGTCTTCGAACCGCCCGGCCCCGGAAAAGTTTCCTTCCACGGTCACCGACCCCGTCACGCCGTGGACGGCGATGTCTCCGCCCCTGCCTTCTATTTCCAGGCTGCCGTCGATGCTGCTGGCCGAGGTTGTCCCTCGTGTTTGATGTACTCTCACGACGCCCTGGAGGTTGCTGCCACGCACATCACCCCGGCGCGTGGTGAGCGTCTGGTTGCCTTTAAGTCCATTCACGGTCACGTCGCCGTCGTTAACGGTGACTTCCGCCGACGTGGACTGGGGCACGCGGATGACCATATCCAGCCGCAGGGTGCGTCCGCTGTGGGGAAGGGAATCCTGGTTGGATGCCAGTTCATATTGCTCCCCGCTTCCCGCAATATGGAACTTCAGGCGGTCCGCAATCTTCCTGGCTGCGGTTTCATTTTCGGCCCAGACAGTTTCCTGAATCACCGCCGAGATGTTCTGCTGGTCCGTTCCCCGAAGATCGACATTGCCTCTACGGTTGACCAGCAAAAGATGCGGGCTGCCCTCGACATCCTGAGAGACGTTCTGCGTAAACGTATAGGAATTGAAAAAGACCTCCGCAAACTGCTGGTCGGTCATGCCCATGACGGAGGGCCAGTCGCCCCAGGGCCGCAGAAGGGTTTTGGAAAGGACCGAGCCGATGATGAGAATGACCATCAGGAGAACTACCTCGCCTCCTGAAAACAGTGATCGTGGCGCAGTTTCAGGATGGCTTCTGGCGTGAAAGTAATCGATCAGCTTGGAGAGGCCCCAGAATATGATGAGAACCGGCCAGTACTTCGCCATCAGGTACCAGGGGCGGATGGCGGGATTGAAATTGTGATACAGGAAGAGGACACCGATGGCAATAAGCGTCAGCGCCCAGAAGATGGACCCGCGATGGTGCCGGTAGGTGCTCATGTTGACTCCTCCCCTTCAGGAAGCTTGGCAAGCCGCTAAGGGCTCGGCGTGGACCTTGCTCCCCATGCTGACTCGATCAGCCTGGCAAGTCCGATGACGATCAGAATGACCGGCCATGTTTTTCCCACTCCCCACGAGGGAACAAACTGGCCCACCAGGAACACAACTCCCAGAGCGATCAGGAGAATCGGACCTGTCAGTCCGAGCCTTCGAGGGCGGCGCTCGTGGCTGCTTTCGTAGCGGTTCTCTTCAGAGTTGAAATGGGTTGACATCAAAAGTCACCTTGCTTCCTCAAGATCGTGCCCGCTGGCCGACTTCTTACAGTCCAGCAGTCAGGGTCCGTACAGGCGTTGCCGCCCGTCGGGTTATGGCTGCGCCGGGTTTCCCGGACTTTGAGCTTTCGTTTTCTCGATTTCAAGTTCAAGCTCCTTCAGCCGTTGAATATGCTGGAATTCCAGAACGCGGAGACTCTCCTGCAATTCCATTTCGCGCCGGCGGGCCTTGTACCAGAAAACAATCCACAAGATCCCGACGGGCATGAGGATTGCCGCTACAGGAATCAAAACTGCAATCAATCCGGGCAAATTCTCCATGTTGGAATCCTCTCTCGATTTCGTTGTTTCCCAATCGGATATGAATCCCTCTTTCCAGATTTGAACCGCTGCAGTTGCCCATAAAACCTCAAACCCTTCATTGGCCGGGTGCGTTGCTGTCTTTTGCTTTTGAATCGCCAGGCGCTGAACTCTGCGGGGAGCCGGCGTTATGACGAGTCATGCGTTTCTGTAGCAAAGCAAGCCCCAGTACAATCAGGAGCACCGGCCAGAACCTTCCAATCTGTGAAAAAACGGGAACTCCCAGGTTATCCAGCAGAAACAGGAGGCCCAGCACAATCAACAATCCCGCCCCCAATGGGGCGTCCATCTTCAATTCGTTCAGGCCGAACCATTCCGGCGTGGGCTGGCCCATCTGCCTGGCCTTGGCTGTCTGGTAGGAATCGATCACCATATAGAAGTAGAACGCCGCGGCGCCCAGCCCGAAAATCGCTCCGAAGGGTCCATGCACACGGTCGCTCAAAGCGATGAGCGAACCGAAAAGCAGGACCTGCACCATGGCCTTCACAATCTGGCCGTTGTAGATGGCGCCGACACCCGGAATGAAGCCGAGAGCGAGTGCCACGCCGGGACTTGGGCCTGCTCCCTGGTGCCCTCCGGAACTCCACAGGGGCGACTGAAGCCGGGCTGCCAGGCAGGGCTCGCAATAGGAAGTCCCTTTTACTTCCCGCCGGCAGGTTTCGCAAAGCGGCCGGCCACACTGCGCACAATAAGCAACGGAATCGTTGAGCGGATGATTAGCGCATTTCATGATTTGGGTCTCCTGGCTCCAGTTGAGCATTTTGCCCGCCGGCCCCGGCCATGGCGCTGGCCATTTGCTGGGGTTCGGTGTTTGTGGTGCTTGCGGGCCGCCCGTGCGGGCGACTCGGCACGCTGGTTTGCTTCTCCTGATCGCCGTTTTCACCTCGAGCGTTACGGAACCGGGATTCGATTTCGTAAACAATCCGCAGGTCATCATAGAATTTTTCGGCACGCGCATAGAGAAGATGTCCCGCGCGGTTGGCGCCATACACCCACCCTGCCGGATTCAAGTCGTGCATGTCCAGGTGGCGGAGGTTGACGCCGGAAATGTTGACTATCAGTGAAAGCGAAAAGACGGTCATGGCCACCGCGTAGGCAAAACGAGGGTGCCGGATGGCATGGAGGATTGCATTTACCTGCTCGGTGATACCTGTGCGCCCTTCACCCAGGGTTGCAAAGCGGATCCTGGAGACAAGCCATGGTGGCGCCACCACTTCCCCGGCGGACTGGCACATTTCCATGGCCAGGCGGACATCGGCCACGACATCCTGGCAGGCAGCGCAACCGGCCAGATGCTTCTCAACCGCCAGGCGGCGGGCCGGGTCCAATTGGCCTTCCAGAAAATCACTTGCCAGATTTTCAAGCTCAAGGTGTGTCATCATCTCGTCTCTTTCGCCTTCACTTATCCATACGTTTTAGAACCCGCGCCAGTTCCAATCGGCCTCGGTTGATTCGTGATTTTACGGTTCCCTCCGGAACGTCGAGTATCTGGGCGATTTCCGCATAATCCAGGTCCTGTAAATCTCTTAGAATAACGGCCTCGCGCAGATCGGGCGAAAGATTGCTGAGGCCCGCCTGGAGCTTTTCCCTCCGCTCTCGAGACTCCACGTGGCTTTGAGGGTGCCCACGGGAGGTGCTGTCGGGGATGGGCATCCTTTCATCGAGCGTTGAGGTCACCCGATCATTTCGGGTCCGGCGGTAGTGGTCCACCAGGTGGTTCCGGGCGATCCGATTGATCCAGGTGGAGAATTTTGCCTGGAGCGGGTCATAGCTTCTGAGGGTCCGAAAAACCTTGATAAAGACTTCCTGGGTCAGGTCCTCCGCATCACCAGAGCGCCCGGTGAAGCGATAGCAAAGGCTGTAAATCTTATGAGTGTGGGCCTGCAGCAGCGCTTCCCAGGCTGCATCTTCTCCCTTCAGGCAGCGCTTGATCAGCTCCAAGTCCGAGTCCAAAGGCATTCTCCTGAGATGGATAACGGCTAGGCTTTGACCGGGGCCTTTGGCCGGTTATCTTGACCTTTGACCACAGAACGATTCTGCGCATTGTACCAGAACCGGAGAATGGAGTCAGTGTTGCCGCGCTTGTGCCGCGGCATGACGGTGCCGGAACCATCCGGGCTACCGTGTCGTTTTGCCCCGACCCGCCTGGCTGCAAAAGCCTGCAAAAACCACGGAGAGGTTTATTTTGCTACGATTTGCACCCGGGCACCCGGCTGCATGTGGAATGTCTTGACCGTGAAAGGCTGGCCCGGAGCCACGTAGCCCAGGGGCAGCACAACTTTGGCATCGCCGCCTTTGGGAGACTCCATGGACGCGGAGATAATCTCACCGTTCACCTTTTCCGCTGAAACCAGAAATCCGCCCTGGGCGCGCAGATTCTCAAATGAAACGTCCTTCCACGATTCCGGCACGGAAGGGAAAATCCTGATCTTGCCTCCCCAGCTCTGCAGAAGCATGCCGTTGACCGCGGCCGTAAAGGCGCACTCGGCTTCCATGGTGAAGGGCTGGTACTCGTGTATGGAATAGCCGTATCTGCGGTAGTCGCCATTGATATGGAAGCCATTCGGCCAGATGAAGGCCTGCCTGTAGATTTCAAGCTCGTTCAGCGCCTGGTTTCGCCGGCGCACGCGCGAGGCTATCAGGCTGGCGTAGGGAAACGACCAGCCCGTCCACTCCCCGGTGCCGTGGAATATCCAGTTTTCAATCGACCTCGCGATCAGCTCCCGGTCCGCGGGGCTGCCTTCCACGTTCAGGTCCCCTCCGGGGAAAATGGGGAAAAGGTGCATGGGGTGGCGATGGGAGAGGGCATAGGGCGCCTCAGGCTGCACTTTGAGTCCGGAATCGTCCACCGGATATGGGGCCAGCTGCTGTTCCATCGCGGCCCATTTCATCCTCAACTCCGGGTCGGCGTCAAGCGCCTTCGAAGCCCGGATGGTGTAACGCAGAAGGTTCCGCACGAGCGAGAGGCCCCCAGTCGGGTCAGGAGTCCAGGCTTTCAGTTCGTTGCTGAAGTACTCGGGCGAAGCCGAAAGCGGGATATGCAGGCGGCCGTCCGGGCCGGGCTTCAGGATGTTCTGGTAGAAAAGGGCCGCTTCTTTCAGGAAGGGGTAAGCTTGCTGCCGAAGGAACTGCCTGTCCTGGCTGTAGGTGTAGTACCACCAGAGGTGCTGGGCCAGCCACGCGCCTCCCCCCAGCCAGTACTGCACGGTCATCCAGTTGTTCTGGCCTCCCAGCAGGCGGCCTTTGACATCGAGCGCGCCCCCCACCCAGATTCCTGGAACCCCGAAAAACTGGCGCGTAATCTTCCTGGCTTGCGGGGCCACCGTGGAAATCAGCCAGTGGTTCAGCGGCTCGGCCAGGTCCAGTTGATTGCTGCTGTAGGCGGGCCAGTAGGTTTCCTGAATGTTCATGTCAATGTGATAATCGCCGCGCCAGGGAGGGAGTTCGCCGTCAGGAGGCCAGAGACCTTGCAGGCCGGCCGGAACACTGCCATAGGAACTGCTGGCCAGTTTGTAGATCCCGTTGATCCAGAGCCGCTCGAGTCCGGAATCGGGAATGTGGACCTGTGACCGTGACCAGCGCTCGCGCCACCATTGATGGTGTTGGAGCACAATCCTGGGGATCCCCACGGCCAGCGCCGAGATCAATGTTTGGCGGGCCGTGTCAACGCTGTGAGGATCGTCCTGTGCAGGGATCGTGATCAGCAGGTTCCATTCGCTGCCTTTTCGCCCGGCTGTCCACACAGTGGTAACCGCTCCGCTTGAGAGCAGGGATTGCGTCGACCAGGAAAACCTGCCGCTTGTGCCCGAATCCGGTTTCGGGTAACCGAGTTTGTTGGCTACCGCCGGATCGAGCGCGCCAATGGGAACGAAGCTGATTTCGGGCTCCCACCCCTGCACACCGTCCAGCGTTACCAGGATCACATCTGGAGTGATACTGGCCAGGACCCGGTATTGCACCGGCTTGCCGTGGATGCTCAGCAGCCAGCGGACTTCGCCGTGCTGCATGTCGAGCGTGGCCCGTTCCACCTGAGTGTCCGAGGGCAGGGAAATCTTCAGCCTGCCCATACTGAGCCGCGTGGGCACGATGTCCGCCATGGGACCGACGTCAGACGTCATCTGTTGCTGAATCAGGCCATGCCGCCGTTCGCGGACCAGTTTCTGCAGGTGCGAATAGGTGAACGTCGGGCGTGTGTTGGGCTGGTAGCGAAGGTCCCAGACATCTCCGCGATCAAGCGTGAGATAAAGAGCCGGGCCGGTCCCCCACACCTGCGCCCCCAGCGTCCCGTTTCCCACCGGAAGCCCATTCTTCCACTGCGGGAGGGCGCGGTGAAATGTGAAACGCCAGGGAGCGCCTCCGGCAGGGGAATCAGCACAAGCGCCGCTGACGGTAAACAGGGCAAGCGCAACAAGCGTCCACAGAACAGCGGATTGGCGGCGAGATGTCATGGGGTCAGAGAAGAAGAAAGATACCGCAAATCCGCTTTGGTTGCAAAGGCTGCTGGTCTCTTTGAAGACGCCCCGGCACGGGACTGTTGACGTCGGAAGCATGGAGACTTTCCCGAATACAACTCCTGTGGCTGAAATTTCTCGGTGATTCCATGAAATGGAAGGACATTCGAGCACGCGGTAAGGCAAAAAGGTCCCGGGTGGTAGCGTCGAAAAACCGGAAAGCCGCTCCCCCTTTTGGCCATTACGCTCGCGGCAAGAGCAGTCTCTCCCTGGCGGGGAGAGAGGGTGATTTCCAACCCTTCGCGGCCTGCGCGCCGAGCCACCCTGTAAATTTTCCTGAGAGATGAGTATTCCTTTCTCACTTCGGACTTGCTGTTATTGGGAAAGTCACGTAAGTCATGGATTCTAAATAGCCCATATAAAATACAGGCGTGGACCCCAACGTGCGGACATAAGGGTGGGGAACCCTGCCAATCCAGTTGCGATAACTACCAGATATGTTGCTCCATCTGGCAGGGCACCGGAGGAGGGTCTATGGGTCCAGTCAAAGAAAAATGGAGTGTGGCGTACACGCCGCCAATAGATGACACGGAAATCCATTCCATTGGGGAATGGGACAGTGACCGGTCTATCGATACGCTGGTCGATCATAGGCGGGGGACAGCAGCTTTGTGGACAGCATTAACGGTCCTGGCCGTGGCTTTGGCCGTGGCGCTGGCTTACGGTTATTCTGTGATCAGCAAACAAAACACCGAACTGATGTTGCTATCTGGCCGTACGAGCTCGCTGGGAGCGATGCGTGATCGCACGGACAGGCTCGAAACCTTCCTCAATAGATGGAACATCAGGCAAGCGATCCTGGCGGCCCATGTCCAGAAGATGGATGCTGATTGGAGGTCCGGGCTGGACGAGGTTCGCCTCCGTGCGGCAGGGCTGGTAGCAAACGCCAGGCAAAGCGGAGACAACAATTTGAATCAGCGCACGGCCGCCCTCAACCGGGAGATTGCGCAGTTAGCCACCCGGCAGCACGCACAGTTGGCGCTTATGGCACAGCTTGAAGGGCAGTTGGCCGACACTCGACAGGAACTGGCCTCTGTCAACGCGGGATATACTCGCGAACTGGCATCACTCCATCAGCAGCAGTTCTCAAGTCAGCAGGAGATCGATTCCCTTAATAACGTACTCTCGACGGATCAGATAAGTTTCGAGGCTGCGAAGAATCACGACGAGGAAATTGGTCGAGGCGTCGCATTACACCTAACCGGGACGGACCTCGTGCACCAAAGTTTCCGTGGGTGGATCCGGATTGCGGGGAGTCCACGCACGATATGGGTTCGGAGCCATCCGGCCGAGCTTCCAGTGGTGTTTTACCCCAAGCCTGGCGGGGAGGCTTATGAGCTGGTCGTGACCAAAGTAAATTCGCACGCGGTCTCCGGTTATCTGCTGGTCCCAAGCGAGGGAAACACCCGGCGGCAGGATGTTGCTTCCAACAGCAAGCCCATAACAACATCCGGGATCTTCTAGCAGTTTGCTTCGGGGATTGCAGGGTCTCCAACTCTTCAGCCTTTCCCCATTCCCGGCTATCGTGATTGGCGCCGACTGTGGCGTCTACAGGTATTGGATATAGAGGTTCGGATCAGTAAACAAATCCTTTTGCGGTCTCGACAACGCATTGCCGCCCTGCGCGGGGGCCGTATCTGGAGGATCACCAGTGCTGTTGTGCTGGCGTTTGTGCTGACGCCGTGCAGGGCGGCCCAGGCTGCCGCTGCAACAGACGCCACTCAGAATACCGGCCGTCTCAGCAAGATTAACAATGACCTGTTGGACGATATTTCACGCCGCTCTTTCCGCTACTTTTGGGACAACACCGACCCGCGGACGGGGCTGGTTCTGGACCGGGCGCAATTTGACGGCAAGCGCGGAGACGTTGCCTGGCATCAGGACGTTTCGAGCATTGCCGCCACGGGCTTTGGGCTGACGGCGTTATGCATCGCTGCCAGGCACCGTTGGGTCAGCCCTGTTCTGGCCCGCCAGCGTATTCGCACGGCATTAAGTTTCTTCGCCTATCGCGCCCAGCAGGAACACGGATGGTTTTACCACTTCCTCGACGCCAGGACCGGCAGGCGCCGATGGAAAAGTGAGGTCTCCTCCATTGACACCGCGCTCCTGCTTGCCGGCGTCCTGACCGCCAGGCAGGCTTTTCCTGACGATCCTGAAATTGTCCGGCTGGCCAACTTGATCTATGACCGGGTTGATTTTTCGTGGATGCTCGACGGGGACCGCCTGTTTCTCTCCCACGGCTGGAAGCCGGAAACCGGCTTTCTTCCGTACCGGTGGGACACCTACAGCGAGGCGGGCATTCTTTACATCTTAGCGATCGGTTCGCCAACGCATCCTATTTCTCCGGACTCCTGGTTCGGCTGGAAGCTTCCGGTCGTTCACTCGGCGGGCTATACCTATATCGGCGGGGGACCGCTCTTCATTCAGCAGTATTCGCAGGCCTGGCTGGACCTGCGGAATCGCAGCTATCTGCAGGTTCCGATGGAGGATCGGGTCGTTCCCCGGGTGAATGTTTTCGAGAATGCCATTGTGGCTACCCGGGCCCAACAGGCGCTTGGCATCGATCTCTCGCAACGGTACCGCGGGTATTCGTCGAAGGTTTGGGGCATTACGGCTTCTGACAGCGCCAAGGGTTATGTCGCCTGGGGAGGTTCACCTGACGACGCCCGAATCGATGGGACGGTGGCGCCCAGTGCATCGGCCGGTTCCGCCATGTTTGCGCCTGACATCTGCATTCCTGCCCTGCGGGCCATGCTCCTGAAATATGGCAGGAAAATTTACGGGCGATATGGATTCGCGGACGCGTTCAATCCGACGACGGGTTGGGTGAGCCGCTACGCCATCGGAATCGACGTTGGCATCACCCTTCTCAGCGCTGAAGACTTGCGAACAGGAAATGTGTGGCGATGGTTCATGAGCAACACCGAAGTTGACCGCGCGTTGGACATGATTGGACTCGTGGCGGGCTCACCGGCAGATGGGAAGCAAGCCGGCAGGGAGGTGGCTGAGGCCCGGGAAGAAACTCTGAATACAGAAAAGCATTGCACGGATGAATATCCGGCACAAAACATTCAAATTGGCGGCAAATACCAAATTCCAGCCTCCGCATTCAAATTCAAGATTCCGATCCCTCCGCAACAGGCCGAAGAAACTCAACCGCAGACTCAACCGAAGTGATGGTCGTGTTACAACTGCGGGGGAGGGGCTTCTCTGTTGAAGCCGGGCTGGGGTGTCCCGCGTTCCGGCGAGATCTCGACTGCGGGTGGGGCTTCCTCCAACACCCGCTCTGAATGGAGGGCTGGCTCCGGCGCGTTCCGGCCCGCGGTTTCCATCGCGATGCTGCGCAGCGGCCGCTGTGTGGGGCCCGCCATGCCGGCTTCTTCAGGCGCGGTAAATGGAATCTTCTCATGCAGGAGAAGCTCGGTGGCCATCACCCGGGGTTCCTGATGAAACCACCTCTGCAGCGACGACTGGGTCAAAAGATTGCAGACCGCCAGCAGGCTCATGCCCTGGTGATGGGCCATCCAGCATTGAATCAGCTCATAATCCGCCGTTCCCGAGGCCTGTCCGTTTGAGTAATCAGCAGATTCGTAGAAACCGAAGCGGCCGAACCACCCTTTTTCCCACATCGCTCTGAGGTTGCTGGTGGCGGAAGCGGGGTCAACCAGAAGCGCCAGGAAGCTCGCATAAGGCGCGATGACAAGATCACCTGAAGCATCTGGGTCCACCGCCAGACCCGGCAGGCCGAAGGGGGCGTATTGGTAAATGCCTTGATGGTCGCGCGCACTGAAGGCCGCTTCTGAGATGCCCCAGGGAATATTTCTTTTCCGGGCATATCTCTGCTGGCAGACCACCGCCGAAAGCATTCCATGTTCCAGCAGGGTTCCCGAATATGAGCGCATCCAGAGCAAGGGCATCAGGTATTCGAACAGGGTCCCGCTCCAGGAGACCAATGCTGTCTCACCCTGTTCAAGCGCCCGCGCCCTTCCCAGGTGAAACCATGCTTCCTGTCTGATGTCGCCTTTTGCAATCGCAATAAATGTAGCCGTCCTGGATTCGGAACCGAGCAGGTCATAAAAGGATCGGGCAAGCTGTTGGCCCTCAGTGTCATAGCCGATCCGAAGGAGTTTCTTTTTACGATCGTAGAGGAAACGGAAATCCATCTCATCCAGGAGTTTGCCGGCATCCGCCGCGAGACGCCGGAGGCTTTCGGAAAGTTCCGTTGCCCGATGAAGGTCGGCTTCGAGGCGCGAGCGTAGAGACTGCAGGGTTCCCGCCGCATCATCAGCGCCAGTTTGAAGCGGCAGACGGTTGATTTGATTGATGAGGTCCGGGATGATGGTGTGGAGTAAATCCAGGGTAATCTCCTGCCCCGGGTTCGATAACCGGAGGCTTCCATACTCCGGCAAAAGCCAGGGCGCGAAAGTCTGCACATCCCTCCGCAGGCTTTCAATCCGGGCCAGAGTCTCCGACAGCCACCAGTTCAACTCGCCGGCCGGGGAACGGGCGGCACTCCCGGCCTCCGCCCTCTCGATGCAAAGGGCGGCCACAGCTTCACGAACCTCATTTTGCAGGTCAGCCAGAGACCCGATCCAATCCGCGGGGTCTTCTCCGATACTGCCGGCTTTCACGGCTGCCTTTTGAATATGCAATACAACTTCCGGTGGGGCCGTTCTTTGTTCTAAGAGTTGCTGGAGCAGCGAAAGATGATCGCGGAGGCCCTGCCATGATTTCCTGTCCAGCAGGGGCTCGGCGATCAGCCCGTGGCACGCCTGTTTCAGCGTCCACAGACAAGCCGCCAGATTTCCGCTGTCCACCGTGGAAACGAATTTTGGAGGCAGCGGCCTGAGGGTTTCGACGTCGTACCAATTCAGGAAATGACCTCTGAACCTCGGAAGCTGCATTGCGGATCTCATGGTTTTTTCGGTCTGTTCGATGAACTCTGCCAGGGTGAGATATCCAAGCTGCTGGGCCGCAAGGCGCGCGTTCAGCAGTATCCCCAGGTTTGTGGGTGACATGACCTGCACCACCGCAGGGGGTGCCTCCTGGACGCGGTCGGGTATCAGCCAATGGTTTCCAGTGTTGCTGAACTCGCGGAAGTATCTCCAGGTGGCGAGGGAGGCAATTCTCAGGAAGTCTGTATCCTGTGGGTCCAATTGCTTCTTGCGCCTGCGAGGCGGCTGGTTGATCCATCGGGTGAACACCCCGGCCAGCAGCCACAGGCCCAGAACAGGCGCGGCAACGGCTAACGCCGAAGGCCGCACCAGGGCCAGGGATAGCCCCGCCGCCAGGGCGAACCATGGGGTCAAGTCCAGATAAAGTTCCACGGCCGTCTTCTTTCCGGTTCCCGCTTCCGCCTCGGCGGCCGTTTCCCACTCCAGCAGGTTTTTGTGCGTGAAGGTGAGGCGCGCGAGAGTCCGGACGATGGCGTCGAGCATGACAAAAGCCTTGTGGGGCAGGACCGCCAGCATAACGAAAACCTGCAGGTGTCCGGTGATAAAGGCGTTCGCACGCTCCTTCAAAAATCCTTTTAAGTTGTCTGTTCCTTTGATTTGAAGCAGGGAGAAGAACCCCTGAACGTAGGTCGGCGCCAGCAGAAGCGCCAGGATGACGGCGGTCCAGTAGAACGCGCCGCCGGGAAAGACAAACCAGCCGGCCAGCAACAGCAGGAACAGGTTCAACTCGATCAGGCTGCGCCGGAGATTATCGAAGATTTTCCAGCGGGAAAGGAGTGTGATCGGATTCGGGACCCGCTTGCCGGAACCATTCGGCACGCTGGGGAAAAGCCAGCGCAGGATCTGCCAGTCGCCCCGCGCCCAGCGGTGTATGCGCCGGCAATAAGCGCTGAAGTGCGAGGGATAGTCATCAATGACTTCGATGTCGGAAACCAGTCCGGCCCGCCCGTAGACGCCTTCAATCAGGTCATGGCTGAGAAGCGCATTCGAAGGAAAGCGATTGCCCAGCACGCGCTGGAAGGTTTCAACTTCATAAATCCCTTTGCCCGTAAAACTCCCTTCCCCAAACAGGTCCTGATAAACGTCAGAGACGGCGCACGTGTAGATGTCGAATCCGGTCTCTCCGGAGTAGATGCTGGCCAGGCGCGACTTGCGCGCGGACTCAATGCTGACCCCAACCCTCGGTTGCAGGATGCCGTAGCCCTCAACAACCGTGTTGGTTCTTCTGTCAATCACCGCGCGATTGAGCGGGTGCGCCATCGTCCCGATCAGCGGATAAGCCGTATCCCGGGGCAGGCGGGTGTCGGAGTCAAGCGTCATCACGTATCGAACCCGAGGCAAAACCGAGAGGTCGCCAACCTTAACAGGAAAGTTATCCTCTTGGCCGAGCAGCAGTTGATTCAGCTCCAGCAGCTTGCCGCGTTTCCGTTCCCAGCCCATCCATCGGTTTTCCCGCGGATTGAAGACGCGATGACGATGAAAGTGGAAAAAGCCGCCTTGCCCGTCACCGGCGTATTTGGCGTTGAGTTGATCGATCAGGGAACTGCACAGCTCCACCAGGCCATCCTGGTCGTCTGCATGTTCGGAGGCGTCAGGCGAATCCGTCAGGAGTGCGAATTGCAGGTTGGGGTCGCGGTTTCCCAGGTAGCGAACTTCGAGCGACTCGACGATATGCCGCACCTCGTTTCCGTTCAGCAGCATGGAGGGAACCACGGCAAGGGTCGAGAATTCGTCTGGAATGCCGCCGGAAAAGTCCAGCCGCGGAAGCTGTCGCGGAGGCAGCAGCCAGGCGGTTAGATGATTCATCAAACCCACTGCGGCCTGGCTTGCGGGAATCAACAGGAGCAAGCCGGGGATGAGGGGGATTACCGTGCCCAGATGCCGCAGCAGAAGGTAGACCGTCACCAGCGTTGTCAGCTCGACACCTGCAACGTAATAGACTTCAGGCCATTCCAGGATGAGGTCCCTGATCTTCTTTTTCAGTGAGGGACGATAGTCGATCATTCTCTTCAATCTCAGGACGCCGTGGTCCATCAGGTAATATCCGACGTTGCTGCGGCGTTCGGTGGCGCGCTGGCTCGTCCCCCATTTCCGGTCCCTGGCTCTCCGCGCGCAGAGAATGGCCCGCCTGGCAACCTCGGCTTCGCTCAGCTTCGTGTACCGGACCAGATCGGCTATTGCCTTTCGATAAAGTTCGCGGCTTTCAAAATCCATCCACGGATAAGCGCCGGAGGGATCAGAACGAAGAATATGGTCGACGACACTGTTCTCTTCGAAAAACTCCTTCCACTCCATCTGAGAAATTTCGCGAAGGCTGGTGATGATCACGGACGGCAGGCCATGGGAGATTTCTGGAGAACGGCTTCCCGTTTTCGGGGCGCCCGGGATGCTTTCAGCCGCAACTCCCAACTGTTCGAGCAGGGCGAGCTGGAGCAGGGATTTCAGCGCCCACAGTTCACGCATTTCAAGAGGGAGCACCTGTTGTACGCCGGCGACGTACTTGTTGAATCCTTCTTCGTCGAACTTAAATCCTGCCGTGAGCAGGAAGCCAGTTGCGACCTGGTAGGCACGGGGAAGGATCTCAGACTGTTCGGACTGGGGTTGCAGGCTGCAAAGCCGGCCCAGCGATTTGAGGGCCTGGCGGACTTCTTTTGAGGCCTGGCGAAGGAAACGCGCGTTGTCCAGCATCCAGCGTTGCTGTTCCGTGATAGCTCGTTTGCCTGGAGCGGCGCACTGGAGGAGTCCAAGAGTTCGCTCCACTGACGCCTGGGCCATCTTCCATCGCTTCTTGAGGGCCTTTGAATGATTCCCGGTCCCTGCATCAACCCACGTCCTCGCCTGGCGGGCTCCGCGCGCCCGCAGCCACGCACTGTGAAACTCGCGGGAAATCTGATGCACCTGTTTCCTGTTGTCCAGGGGAAGTTCCATATCACCATTGCCGTTTCCGGCTCCTGGCGGAATGGGGAAGGCACCAGATTGCTCATCGAAAATTTGCGCCATGATTAAGCTGTTTGCCTTTCTTACCGGTAACTGGCTGCCTGGAGTTCGAACATTTGTGAATAGCGTTCACCGCGCGCCATCAGCTGGCTGTGGCACCCGTCCTCGACGACCTTTCCGCCTTCCAGCACCAGGATGCGGTCTGCCATGCGGACGGTGGAGAAGCGGTGAGAAATCAGCAGGGCGGTCTTCCCCATGGTCAGCTCGGAAAAGCGCTCGAAGACTTCGCGCTCAGAGCGAGCGTCAAGCGCCGCGGTCGGCTCATCGAGAATCAGCAACTGCGCATCCCGCAAATAAGCCCGCGCCAGTGCAATCTTTTGCCACTCTCCTCCGGAAAGGTCCACGCCGCCTTCAAAGCGCCTTCCCAGCATCTGTTCGTACCGCCGCGGCAGCCTGTGGAGAACGGCGTCCGCAAGGCTCTTGCGGGCAGCGGCTGAAAGCCGGCTGAAGTTGTCAACCTCCTCGATTTTGCCCATGGCGATATTTTCGCGCCCGGTCATTTCGTATCGCATGAAATCCTGAAAGATCACCGCAATTTCGCGGTGCAGGTCTTCCAGGTCATAATCCCGAAGGTCAACTCCGTCCAGCAGAATGCGTCCCGAAGTGGGATCGTAGAGCCGGGTGATCAGCTTGACCAGGGTTGTTTTGCCCTGGCCGTTCTCGCCGACCAGCGCCACACGCTGCCCCGGCTCGATTCGAAGATTGAGCCTGTCCAGGACGGGCCGTGTGGTTCCGGGATAGGTAAAGGTCACGTCGTCAAATTCAAAGCCCTGGCGGATGGGCCTCGGAGCCGGAATCGCATTGGGCTTGGACTTCACTTTGGGCTCCAGGCGGAACAGGTTCAGGAAATCGGTGAGGAAAAGCGCCTGGTCAGCGATGCTGGTGAAACTTGAGAAGACCTGCTGAATGTTGCTGCTGGCCCCGGCGATAGCGGCCGCCAGGTAAACCAGGGACCGCAGCGAAAGATCCCCATTCACCGTCCGATAAATCACGAAGGCATAGGCGCCGTAATAGGCGCCCGCACTGAGCAGGGAGAACAGAGTGCTGGCCATGAGACGGCGCTTTGAAAGCGACACATTTTGCGTGTAGATCTCGTCAGAAAGCCGGGCATACCTGTCTGTGAGGTATTTGCTGAGCCCGAACAGCTTGAGCTCTTTTGCGCTTTCCTTGCTGGCTCCCAGCACCCGGAGATAATCGATCTGGCGGCGCGCGGGGGTCTGCTGAAATCTTAGCGAGTAACCCAGAAAAGCAAAGTGGCTCTCGCCGACGAACGCCGGCAGCACGCCCATGACCAGGAGCAAGAGAATCCAGGGCGAAAAGAAGCAGATGGTGATGGAAAAGGTAACGGCCGTAACGAATTGCTGCAGAGCCCGGCCCACGGCCTGGATCATGCTGACGCGATCTGTTGCCTGGACCCTCGCCCGTTCCAGCTTGTCGTAAAAATCCGGGTCTTCGTAGGTCTGCAGGTCCAGCTTGGACGCATGGTCCATCACCTTGATGCTGACGTGCCGGACAAATCTATCGGCCAGGACGCTGTCGCAATAATCAATCGTGCGAGATAGAATGCTGCCCCCGAGCGCCAGCCCAAATTCCGCCGCAACCAGCCACCAGAACCGCGATGGCAGCGGGTGATGGCCATTCACAACGGAGGCGACTTCGCCGATGATAGCGGCCGACACCACCGCAATGCCGATTGGAATCAGGGCGGAAAGCACCTGCAGCACAAGGCCTGCAACAGCCACGCGCGGGCCGGCCTCCCAAACAATGCGCAACCCCGGCGGAACGTTTCTCAACGCCCGGAGCCGGTCACGCCATGTATTCCCAAAGGGCTGGCTTGAAGTTTTCTCCTGCATTTGATCCTTAGTGAAGTTCCCCATGAGCCAAAATCGGTCAGGATGATTTCAGGATGGCTCGCTTCCTGGTTTCCACCGCCATGATGGGGGCAATCCTGTTGCCTAACTTGCGGTTTTCGGTGATAGAATAAATGCCATTATTATCAACAACTTAATGCAGCAGTTTCCAGGGCGGGACGGAAGGGCGTTCGGAAATTCAGTAAAAAATACAGGATGAGTGAAATAAGGACCTGTTTGGTGAGTGGCTATCCTTGCGCGAGAGTGCGCCCTGGCAGGGGTTTGGGTATTAAAGTGTTCGGTGTGGATTTCCCCGCAACTCTAAGGGACTTGCCCAAGTCCAGGCAATGCCAAAGCCTAAGAAATGTTGGCGGAGGGAGAGGGATTCGAACCCCCGAGCCCCTTCCGGGGCTAACGGTTTTCAAGACCGCCGGTTTCAACCGCTCACCCATCCCTCCGGACGGTGTTCTTCTAAATTACAAAGGTTTCTCGTTATCGTCAAACTGACCGTGTTCTGAACAATGAGCCGGAGACGAAGGACGCGGGTCCTGGATAAGCTTCCGGAGGTAAATGTTTCCTGTGTCCGGCGAATAAGGGCGCGGAATTGCTGTTGGCCATAAGGGTTCGACTCCTCAAGACTATTGTTATCGTTGCCCGCCTGGGTGTACCTGTCAGCATAGTAATAAGTGATAAACGGTGTTTTTTGTGTTAGATAAGTCGTCTTCGGCGCCTGCGGTTGCTCATGGGACAGCACAGGAGTAAAATAGTAGTGTCTTGTGGGGTCCGAGTAGCCTGACAAACCAAGCCTCAGGCCGGTAACAGGCTGAGGTTACTGCATTAGCGATCTTCCAAATAGCTGCGGCCTTTAAGGGTGTGGTCGGCCATCTTTCCAAGCGAATTCGAGGTGCAAGCAAGTGAATCCAATGCCGGAATCACCCTCAATTGAACTTCCAGCCCATTCGCCCTCCCGTGTGGTCATCGAGAACGTGCATCCGGAGATTGAGAATGGGCGTTTCCCCATCAAGCGGGTTGTCGGCGAGCGTGTTGTTGTGACCGCGGACATTTTCACCGACGGGCATAATGCTGTTTCCGCGATTCTTCTCTACCGGCGTTCCGGCGACCGTGAATGGCTTGAAACGCCAATGCTTCCAGAGGTAAATGACCGCTGGCACGGCGGCTTCACGGTGCTGGAGGCGGGTGAGTACGAGTACACATTGCAGGCGTGGGTTGATCATTTTGCGTCGTGGCGCAGCGGGTTTATCAAGAAGGTGGAAGCGGGGCAGGATGTCTCGGTTGACATCCTGATCGGCGCCAAGCTTGTGGAAGAGGCGGCCTCACGCGCTGCGAAGGACGGCGCCAAGCAATTGATGGCTTATTCAGCGTCCATGCGGAAGAAGGACGGACAGGCTCTCGCTGAAGCTGCCTCGAGCGCGAAGGACGAGGCTCTGGCCCGATGGATGGCCATGCACCCTGATCGGAGCCTGGCGGCAATTTATAACAGGAACCTGGTTGTGCAAGTTGACCGGGAGAAGGCCGGATTCAGCGCCTGGTACGAAATGTTTCCCCGGTCCTCGAGTACGGAGCCGGAACGCCACGCCACTTTTAAGGATTGCATCAAGCGACTGCCTTATGTGGCGGAGATGGGCTTTGATGTCCTCTATCTTCCTCCCATCCACCCAATTGGCAGAAAGCACCGGAAAGGGAAAAACAACAACCCTGTTTCTGCCGCGGATGATGTGGGCAGCCCGTGGGCGATTGGCGCTGCGGAGGGAGGGCATAAGTCGATTGACCCGCAACTGGGAACCATAGAAGATTTTCGGCAGTTCGTCGGAGCCGCCCGGGAAATGGGACTCGAGGTGGCTATGGATATCGCATATCAATGCACGCCGGACCATCCGTACGTGTCAGAACATCCCGACTGGTTCCGAAGGCGGCCGGACGGGACGGTGCAATACGCGGAGAATCCTCCGAAGAAGTATGAGGATATTTATCCGCTCAATTTTGATAGTCCCAGGTGGCGCGAGCTGTGGGAGGAACTGAAGGATGTGATGATTTTCTGGGCGGGCCAGGGGATTCGCATCTTTCGCGTGGATAACCCGCATACCAAACCCTTCGAGTTCTGGGAGTGGGCTATCCGGGGAATCAGGAAGCAATATCCCGACGTCATTTTCCTTGCGGAGGCCTTCACGCGTCCCAAGGTGATGTATCGCCTGGCCAAACTTGGGTTCACGCAGTCCTACACTTACTTTGCCTGGCGGAACACAAAATGGGAACTGGAGCAGTATTTCACGGAGCTGACGCAGAGTGAAGTCCGTGAGTTTTTCCGCCCCAACCTGTGGCCCAACACGCCGGACATTCTTACGGAATACCTGCAGTCGGGCGGCAGGCCTGCCTTTGTGATCCGGCTGATTCTTGCGGCGACGCTGGGCGCAAATTACGGGATTTACGGACCGGCTTTCGAGCTTTGTGAGAACCGCCCCATACGGCCCGGCAGCGAGGAATATCTCAACTCAGAGAAGTATGAGATCCGGAACTGGGACCTGGACCGCGGCGACAGCCTGAAAGGTTTGATTGCCCGGGTCAACCATATCCGCCGGGCCAACCCGGCGTTTGAAAGCAACCAGCGGCTGCGGTTCCATTCCATTGACAACACGCAGCTGATTGCATACAGCAAGACAAGCGAAGACGGCGCCAATATCATTCTGGTGGTAGTTAATCTTGATCCGCATTATACACAGTCGGGCTGGCTGGATCTGCCACTCGATTACTTTGGGCTTGACCCTCACCAGGCCTTCCAGGTGCACGACCTGATCACCGACAGCCGCTATTTGTGGCAAGGGGCTCGTAATTACGTGGAACTGAAACCCCACATCGTGCCCGCGCACATCCTCCGAATCCGACAGCGCGTTCGGAGCGAAGGTGACTTCGACTACTTTACGTAACGTACAAGGCCGGAGCGCGCATCAAGGAAAACAGCGGGGGCCTATTGCAGAAATTGGTGTTGTGAGCACAAAGACTGAAACGACAATGAGAGCCTTGCGCCGGCTGGCCGAGGCTTACGGAATTCAGCCTTCTTATCAGAACATTCTGGACGGAAGGCGGCGCCAGGCATCGCCTGAGGTGCTTGTGTCGGTTCTTCGATCGCTGGGCGCGCCTTTGACACGACCGGAGGAGTCCTCGCGCGCTTTGAGAGAGCGCCGCCAGCAGATTCATCGGCAGGGCCCTGAACCCGTCGCGGTAGCCTGGGATGGCCGGGGGGCGGCCATCAAGTTGCGTCTTCCATCTGGCAAGGGGATGCGCTCATGGCAATGCTGCCTGAAGCTGGAGACCGGGGACGAGCGCGTCTGGGAAATCAAGCCGGGCCGGACGGAGTCCGTATTGCACGCGAAAAAGGTCAGCGTGGAGGGCAATCCTTATTGGGACATGGACCTGAGGTTGCCACGCGATCTACCCATGGGTTACCACACTTTGACCGTAGAATCGGGGACTTACTTTTACCGGACGCTGGTGATCTCCGCGCCGAAGAAGGCTTTTGTGGGGTCGGGGCGACAGGCGAAGAAGTCCTGGGGTGTGTTCATTCCTGTTTATGCTCTGCGGTCTGATTCGAACTGGGGTGTGGGCGATTTTGGCGACCTCCGGGAACTAATGGAATGGGTCCACGGACGGGGAGGTTCCCTGGTCGGAACGCTTCCGCTGCTGGCGTCCTTTCTGGATGAACCTTTTGATCCCAGCCCCTATTCGCCGGTCAGCCGGCTCTTCTGGAATGAACTCTTTCTGGATATGAGCCGTGTGCCGGAGATGGAACACTGCCGCGAGGCGCAGAGATTTGTGGCCTCCAGTGATTTCCAGGCGGAGCGGGAGGATTTGGGATCACAGAACCTGGTGGATTACCGGCGGGCGATGGCCTTGAAGCGGAAGGCGCTTGAACCGCTTGCCCGCACGATGTTTGAACGTCCTTCAGAGCGGCAGCAGGAGTTCTTCCGCTACGTGGAGTCGCATCCGAATCTGAAAGACTACGCGCAGTTCCGCGCCACCTGCGACCGCCGGCGCGCTTCATGGTGGACGTGGCCTCATCGCTTGCGGGAAGGGAAGTTGAACAGGGGGGACTACGATCTCGACACCATGCGCTATCACCTTTACGTGCAATGGCTGGCGGAGGAACAGATCCGCGGCTTTGCAAAGGGGTGCAACTCAAACGGTGAAGGCTTATATCTGGATTTGCCTCTGGGGGTTAATTCGGACGGATACGATGTGTGGCGTGAAAGGGCCTCTTTTGTTCTGGACGTCAGCGCCGGGTCGCCGCCCGACGGATTTTTCACCAGGGGCCAGAGCTGGGGGTTCCCGCCCATGCATCCCGAAAAAATCCGGGAGGACGGCTACGGTTATCTTCGCAAGGCCCTCCGGCACCATCTTGCCCATGCATGTGTTCTGCGCCTTGATCATGTGATGGGATTGCACCGCCTCTTCTGGGTCCCCAAAGGATTTGAGCCCCGGGACGGGGCCTATGTGCGCTATCCCGCCGAGGAAATGTATGCGATCCTCGCGCTCGAGTCTGTCAGAAACAAGGCGTTGATCGTAGGGGAGGATTTGGGAACCGTCCCCGGTTACGTGCGTCCGGCGCTTGCCCGTCACAAGATTCAGCGGATGTATGTGATGCAGTTTGAAGCCACGCCCGACGAAAAGAGGGCTTTGCCGGATCCGCTGGAAGACTCGCTGGCTGCGCTCAACACGCACGATATGCCTCCCTTTGCGGCCTTCTGGGAGGGTTTGGATGTGCAGGACCGCGTTGATCTTGGACTGCTGGATAAAGAGGGGGCCATTACAGAACTCAACAATCGCAGCAAACTGAGAAATGCCCTGGTCCGGTTCCTGTGCCCGGACGGGCGCAAGCGCAGGGACCCGTCGATTGTGGAAGTGATGAAAGCTTTGCTGGAATTTCTAGGTGGAAGCCGCAACCGCATGGCCATGGTGAATCTGGAAGATTTGTGGTATGAGAAGCAGCCTCAGAACGTCCCTGGAACCTGTGAAGAACGCCCCAACTGGAAGCGAAAGTCGAGATACAGCCTCCGCCAGATTACAGGGATGCGGGAGGTGAGGGAAATGCTTGAGACGCTCGATAAGTCGAGGCGTGGAAGGGAGATTAGATGAATAAGCCTGAGAACAATCCAATCGAAGCAGGACGATCCACCGGTGAGATTCTTCCTGTGCGTTACGATACTTCGATGCTGGCCGAAGAAGATATTTACCTCTTCAACGAAGGGTCACACTACCGGCTTTTTCAGAAGCTGGGAGCCCACTTGCGGAACGTTGATGGGAAGGAAGGCGTGTGTTTTGCCGTGTGGGCGCCGAACGCCGAATCCGTTTCGGTGATTGGAGATTTTAACGGCTGGGACAAAGGGCGACATCCCCTGCGTCCGCGAGGCGAGTCCGGAATCTGGGAGGGTTTTATTCCAGGGCTCGGACGGGGCGACCTGTACAAGTATCACGTCGCGTCCCGTTACAATGGATATCGCGCCGATAAGACGGACCCGTTTGCTATATACCGCCAGGTGCCCCCTGACACGGCTTCGCGGGTGTGGGACCTGCAGTACGAGTGGGGCGACCAGGAGTGGATGGAAAAGAGGCACCGGAACAATTCTCTGGCCAGCCCGCAATCGATCTACGAAGTCCACCTGGGTTCCTGGGCCCGCGTTCCCGAAGAGGACAACCGCTTTCTGACTTATCGGGAGCTTGCCCAGAAACTCACCGATTATCTCCTCCGGATGGGCTTCACTCACGTGGAATTTCTTCCCATCATGGAACACCCGTTCAGCGGGTCATGGGGGTACCAGACCACCGGTTATTTTGCGCCCACCAGCCGCCACGGGACTCCGCAGGATTTTATGCACCTGATCGACTGCCTGCACCAGCACGGCATTGGGGTGTATCTGGACTGGGTGCCTTCGCACTTCCCGACCGACGAGCACGGACTGGCCTACTTTGACGGCACCCACCTTTTCGAGCACGCGGATCCGCGGCAGGGTTTTCATCCGGATTGGGGCAGCTACATTTTCAATTACGGGCGCAACGAGGTGCGCAGCTTCCTGATGAGCAGCGCCCTGATGTGGCTGGATGTGTATCATGCCGACGGGCTGCGCGTGGACGCGGTTGCGTCCATGCTCTACCTGGATTACTCGCGGAAGGAAGGCGAATGGATTCCCAACCAGTTTGGCGGGCGTGAGAACCTGGAGGCGATCAACTTCCTTCGCCGGTTCAATACGGACGTTTACGAGGCGCATCCTGACGTCCAGACGATGGCGGAGGAGTCAACATCCTGGCCCATGGTGTCGCGGCCAACATACGTGGGCGGCCTGGGATTTGGAATGAAGTGGGACATGGGCTGGATGCACGACATTCTGGAATATATCAGACAGGAACCCATCTACAGAAAGTATCACCACAACTCTCTGACCTTCCGCATGCTGTATGCCTTCACGGAGAATTTTGTGCTGCCGTTTTCTCATGACGAAGTTGTGCATGGCAAAGGATCGCTGATTGGCAAGATGCCGGGCGATGAATGGCAGCGATTTGCCAACCTGCGCCTGCTGCTGGGTTTTATGTACGCCCAGCCAGGGAAGAAATTGCTCTTTATGGGGTGCGAATTCGGACAGGTGAGGGAATGGACGCACGATGCGAGCCTGGAGTGGCACGTCCTGCAGTATCCCAGCCATGCCGGCCTTCAGAAGTGGGTCGCGGACCTGAACCATGTCTACCGCCGCGAGCCGGCGCTCTACGAAATCGATTCCGACCCTGCCGGGTTTGAATGGATCGATTGCTCCGACTCCGATCAATCCGTTTTGACCTTCCTGCGCAAAGGGACCACAACGGATGATTTGATTGTCATCGCGTGCAACTTCACCCCCATTCCGCGGACCAACTACCGCATTGGTGTGCCACGTGGCGGCTATTGGCACGAGATTGCGAACAGCGATGCGGGCCAGTATTGGGGTGGAAACTGGGGCAACATGGGGGGAGTGGAAGCCAGCCCGGCTGCGCACCATGGGCGGCCGTGGTCTGTGTCGGTGACCCTGCCGGCTCTTTCGATATCGTTCTTTAAGAGCAAGGGACAGCGCGGATGAGTTTTCCTTTGGGAGCAACCTATCTGGGAGAAGGGCATTGCCATTTTCTGGTGTGGGCCCCGGGCGCCGCAAAAGTGGAGGTGCGCGTCGTCGGACCTTCCGGGCGGACTCTGGTGATGGAACCCCAGGAACGGGGTTATCACCAAGTCCTTGCCGAAGGAATAGCCCCGGGGACCCGCTACTACTATCGCCTTGATGGTGGCGACGAAAGGCCGGACCCCGCTTCGCGCTATCAGCCCGAGGGTGTGCACGGACCCTCGGAAGTTGTCGATCTGAACTTCGAGTGGGCAGGCGCCGGCTGGATGGGGCTGGAGCTGGCCGACTACATCCTCTACGAACTCCATGTCGGTACTTACACGGAGGGCGGGACGTTTGAGGCCGTCATCCCGCACCTGGACGGGCTTTGTGAACTGGGCGTCAACGCGGTGGAACTGATGCCCGTCGCCCAGTTCCCTGGTGAACGGAATTGGGGCTACGACGGCGCTTACCCGTTTGCTGTGCAGAATTCTTATGGAGGTCCCGCGGGTCTGAAGGCGTTGGTTGAAGCCTGCCACGCACGCAGGTTGGCGGTGGTGCTTGACGTGGTTTACAACCACCTTGGGCCGGAAGGGAACTACCTGGCGCAGTTCGGCCCGTACTTCACTGACGCCTACCGCACTCCGTGGGGCCAGGCGATCAATTTTGACGGTCCTGAAAGCGATGAAGTCCGGCGGTACTTCATCGAGAACGCGCTCTACTGGACGAAAGACTTCCATATCGATGCGCTCAGGCTGGACGCGATTCATGCGATTGTGGACCCATCGGCGCGGCCGGTTCTTGAAGAGCTTGCCGCGGCCGTCCACCGGCAGGCGCGGCAACTGAAACGCAGGATATACGTGATCGCGGAAAGCGACAGGAACGATTCCAGAATCATCCGGCGCCGGGCGGCCGGCGGGTACGGCCTGGACGCCCAGTGGAGCGATGACTTCCATCATGCTTTGCACACGCTGCTGACACCGGAAAGGAATGGTTACTACAGTGACTTTGGCGATGTGGAGCACCTGGCCAGGGCTTACAGGGAGGGATTTGTCTATTCCGGACAATATTCCAATTATCGCAAGCGAAGCCACGGAAACTCGTCACGGGGACTGCCCTGTGAGCGGTTTGTGGTGTGTGCCCAGAACCACGACCAGGTGGGCAACAGGATGCTGGGGGAGCGGCTAGGCAAGCTGGTGTCCTTTGAGGCTCAAAAAATGGCGGCCGGGACGCTGCTGCTGTCGCCTTTTACCCCGCTGCTTTTCATGGGAGAGGAATATGGTGAAATCGCTCCGTTCACGTACTTCGTCAGTCATTCCGATCCGGGCTTGATCGAGGCCGTCAGGAAGGGCCGGCAAGAGGAATTTGCCGCCTTCGAGTGGGCAGGGCAGATCCCTGATCCGCAGAGCCCGGAGACCTTCCAGGGTTGCAAGCTGAACCACGCCCTGAAGTCAGAAGGCGACCACCAGGCGCTTTACAATTTTGTGCGTGAGCTGATTCGACTGCGCCGGGCACTCCCCGCATTTTCACGGAACGGCTGGAAGGAGGCGGAGGCGATTGCGTTCGAAAGAGAAAAGCTCCTCTGGATCAGGCGATGGCGAGGGGACGACCAAGCTGTTATGATTGTTAACCTGGGCAGTAAACCGGCGACTGCGGTGCTTCCATTTCCCAAGGCGTGTTTCAGAAAACTTCTGGACTCCGCAGATCCGCGATGGAACGGCAGCGGGAGCCTGTGTCCTGACCTGCTGGAAGCAGACGGGAATGCCTCCCTTTCGATTGCCGCAAGCTCCATAGTCCTTTTTCAGCCTAATTAACAGAACGGAATGAACTATATGCCAGATCGGTACGTTTGTATCCACGGACATTTCTATCAGCCGCCACGCGAAAATCCCTGGCTGGAAGCCATCGAAATCCAGGATTCCGCTTATCCCTATCACGACTGGAATGAGCGTATTTCAGCCGAGTGTTACGGGCCGAACTCGGCCGCGCGAATCATGGATGGCCAGGGGCGTATTCAAAAAATCGTCAACAACTATTCACGAATCAGCTTCAACATCGGGCCGACGTTGCTGATGTGGCTTGAAGAGAAGGCCCCGGATGTTTATCGAGCAGTTCTGGCGGCAGACCAGGATAGTCAGAAATTCTATTCCGGTCACGGTTCAGCCATGGCCCAGGCTTACAATCACATGATTATGCCGCTGGCCAACAGCCGGGACAAAGAGACCCAGGCGATCTGGGGAATCCGTGATTTCGAGCATCGGTTTGGGAGGGAGCCGCAGGGAATGTGGTTGCCGGAAACCGCGGTTGATCTGGAAACTCTGGATATTCTGGCGCAGCAGGGAATCAAGTACACGGTCCTTTCGCCGCACCAGGCGTGGCGCGTGCGGCCGGTTGGGGCGCGGAACTGGCGCGACACGAGTGGAGGACGCATCGATCCCTCGGTTGCCTACCGCGTGCGCCTTCGCTACGGTCGGTGGATCAATGTCTTTTTCTATGACGGCCCGATCTCCCGCGGCGTGGCGTTTGAAGGTCTGCTGGCAAGCGGTGAAAAATTTGCCGAGCGGCTGCTGGGAGTCTTTTCAGAGGAACGCGAAGCGCCGCAACTGGTTCACATTGCGACGGACGGTGAAACCTACGGACATCACCATCCTTATGGCGATATGGCGCTTGCGTACGCCTTGGAGTATATGGACGCTGACGAGTCCGTCAAGTTGACCAACTACGGAGAATTCCTGGAACAACATCCGCCGACTCATGAAGCCAGAATCTTTGAGAAAAGCTCCTGGAGTTGTCCTCATGGAGTTGAGCGCTGGCGCAGCGATTGCGGCTGCAACAGCGGAGGACACGGGGGATGGAACCAGAAGTGGCGCGCGCCTCTGCGGGAAGCTCTCGACTGGCTGCGTGACACCATCAACAGCTCCTTTACCAGGAAGGGAAAAGAATTGTTCAAGGATCCCTGGGCGGCTCGCAATGACTATATCAACGTCGTTCTCGACCGCTCCCGCGAGAGCGTTCAGGGCTTCCTGGACCGCAACTCCGCCCGGCCGCTTACACTGGAGCAGAGTATCCGGGCCCTCAAGTTCATGGAACTGCAGCGGCACCTGATGCTGATGTACACAAGCTGCGGATGGTTTTTTGACGAGCTTTCGGGCATTGAGACGGTGCAGGTGATTCAATACGCAGGTCGCGCTATTCAACTGGCCGAGGAGATTTTTCAGCAGTCCCATGAGGCCCGGTTTATTGAATTGCTTGAGAAGGCCGAGAGCAATGTCCCGGCGCACAAAAACGGGGCGGTGATCTTTGAAAAATTTGTTCGGCCCGCTGCGATCGACCTGCCCAAGGTGGGCGCTCATTATGCCGTGAGCTCGCTCTTTGAGCCCTACAACCACGAAACAAGGATTTATAGTTATACCGTCGACCCGCAGGACTATAAGGTCTTGAATGAGGGCAAGACAAGGCTGGCGCTTGGCCGGGTCCAGGTGACTTCAGAAATCACCTGGGAATCCGCAGAAATCACTTTCGGCGTTTTGCATCTTGGCGACCATAACCTGAACGGCGGTGTCCGCAGGTTTCTGGGTGAAGCTGAATATGCGGCAATGGTGGAGGAGATCACCGAAAGCTTTAACCGCGGGGACATGGGAGAGAGACTGCGGATTGTTGACAAGCACTTCGGATCGGGGACTTACACGCTCAAGCTGTTGTTTCGCGACCAGCAGCACCACATTCTCAGGCTCATTCTGCAAACCGCGCTGGCTGAGGCGGAAGCGGCGTACCGGAGAATCTATGAGCGTGGCGCTCCGCTGATGCACTTTGTGGCCTCACTGAATATGCCGCAGCCGAAACGCTTCCAGATTGCAGCGGAGTTCACCTTGAACGCCGAACTGCGGCGGTTCCTCGAGTCTGAAACATTGGAGGTTGACCAGATTCGGGCCTTGCTGGAAGAGATGGGGCGGGCCGGGGTCGCATTTGATGAGGCGACGCTGGAATTCTCCATGCGAAGAAACCTGGAGGGCAGGGCTGCTTCGTTTCTGGAAAACCCTGACGATTTGGAGCGGCTTCAGGTTGTGATCGCAACCGTGAATGTTGCTGACATGCTGCCGTTTAAAGTCAGGTTGTGGCAGCCTCAAAACGTATTCCATGAAGTGTTGCTGGGACGGTATGGAGAGTTCCAAAGGCGGGCAGCCGAGGGCGATGAGTCTGCGAAGGCGTGGATCGAGCTATTCCTTGCCCTGGGCAACAAATTGAGCGTTTACGTAGGTTAGGGATGATGCGTTTGCTGGCAGTTCCGGTAGCAACCTATCGGATTCAGTTCAACCTGAATTTCCGGTTTGTTGATGCGAAAGGCCTGGTTCCGTATCTTCACGAACTGGGCATCACGCACCTCTATGTGTCGCCGCGCTTTAAGGCCGGGAAGGGAAGCTCCCACGGATACGACGTGGCAGATCCCTTACGAATCAATTCGGAGTTGGGAACCGAGGAAGAGTTTGATGACCTGGTCCGCAAGCTGAAGAGTTACAGCATGGGACTGCTGCTGGACATCGTTCCCAATCACATGGTTGCAAACGCTGAGAATCCCTGGTGGATGGATGTGCTGGAGAATGGTCCTTCATCCGAGTATGCCCGATACTTTGATATTGAATGGCATCCGGGAGCGGGCAAGGGCTTGTTTCTGCAGGACAACAAAGTTTTGATTCCGGTTCTTGGCGACCGTTATGGCAAAGTGCTTGAAAACCAGGAACTGAACCTTAAACTCGACGAAAATGGTTTTTATATCCGCTATTACGAGCACCGCTTTCCGCTGAATCCAGGCACCTACCGCCCGATCCTGGAACACTGCCTGGAGGGTATCCGCAGCGGAAAAGACGTTGATTCCTCGTTGATAGACGAAGTCTCCCGTGTGCTGGATGCGGTGAGGCGATTGCAGGCGCCGAAAGGCTCCGCCCTGGAGCGGATCAAGAACCGCCGCGAGGCCCACAAATGGATCAAGCATCGTTTGTGGGAGCTCTACCACCATTCGGCGGGTGTGAAGCACTGGCTGGACGAGACACTCCGATTCTTCAACGGCACTCAGGGCGATGGAAGCAGTTTCCAGCCGCTGGACCACCTTTTGTCTGCGCAGGCTTATCGACTGGCACACTGGAAGATGGCCGCGGAAGAGATCAATTACCGTCGTTTTTTTGACATCAACGAACTCGTGGGACTGAGGGTTGAAGATCCCCGGGTGTTTGAGGATCGGCACCGCCTGATCGCTGAACTGGCCCGGAAGGAAGAAACGAGCGGGCTCCGTGTGGACCACGTGGACGGCCTGCACGATCCGGCCCGTTATCTGGAGCGCTTAAGGGTTGCAACCGCCGCAAAAGAGGAAAGGCGCAGCCCTGCGCCCCGCTATCTCATCGTAGAGAAGATTCTAGGGCGGGATGAGCCGCTGCCGGAGGATTGGCCGGTGGCAGGAACCACCGGCTATGATTTCCTGAACGCCGTGAACGGGCTGTTCGTGGATGCGGATGGCTTCTCCCATCTGGACAAGGATTATCGCCGCTTTACGGGTTGCGAGCATTCCTACGCTGAGATTTGTTATATCCGAAACAAGCAGGTGATCCACCAGCTTTTTGCGGGCGAACTGGCGGCCTTTACTCATTTGCTGGCAAAGCTGGCGTCGCAAGACCGCCACGCCAGAGATATCCCGCTTCCAGAGCTGGTCAGGGCCTTTGTGGAGGTTACGGCGTGTCTACCTGTTTACAGGACGTATGTCAGGAATTTTTCCGTCAGCAATCGTGACCGCTCCTACCTCAACTGGACTCTGGAGACCGCGCAACGCCGGATTTCTCCTGATGAGGTCAGCGCCGCCGCCTGGGATTTCCTGCGCCGGGTCTTGTTTCTTGACCCGCAGCCCTATTCGTCGGTCCAGCGAAAGGCATGGCTGCAGTTTGTCATGCGATGGCAGCAGTTTACGAGTCCAGTGATGGCGAAGGGGTTGGAAGACACCGCGTCCTATATTTATAACAGCCTGATTTCCCTGAATGAAGTGGGCGGCGACTCGCTGCGCGAAAAACCACCGTACGATGTTCCGGCTTTTCACGGTTTTAATCAGGCCCGGCTGGCCCGCTGGCCGCACACGATGAATTCAACCTCAACGCACGATACCAAACGCAGTGAGGATGTCCGGGCGCGCGTGAACGTCCTTTCTGAAATTGACAGGGTGTGGCTTTCCCGCCTGCATCGATGGAGCCAATGGAACCGGCCTCACAAGACGGATTACCATGGCCAGAGCGTTCCAGACAATAACGAAGAGTGCCTGTTGTATCAGACCATGCTGGGCGCGTGGCCGCTGGAGCCGGCGGAGGAAGCCGGGGTTCTCGACCGGCTCATCAGTTTTATGGAGAAGGCCCTGCGCGAAGCCAAGGTTCACACCAGCTGGATCAATCCTGATCTGGAATACGAAAAGGCCGTGGAAGAGTTTATCCGCAATTCCATCGGCTCCGGCAACCGGAGCCGGTTTATGGAAGACTTTCTAGAGTTGCGCAAGACGATTGCGCTCTATGGGTACGTGAACGCTCTTTCGCAGACCCTGCTGAAGATGACAGCGCCGGGCGTGCCGGACTTTTACCAGGGAACCGAGCTGTGGGACTTCAGCCTTGTGGATCCTGACAACCGGCGACCGGTGGATTTTGAGAAGAGGGTCCGGATGATGGAAGATCTCAAGGTTCAAGAGGCAGACGCCCCGGAGGATTTGTTGAATGATCTGGTCTCAAACTGGCAGGACGGGAGGATCAAACTTTATCTGATTCGTAAAGCTCTTAATTTCCGGCTCGCCCATAAGGAACTGTTTGCATCCGGGGAATATATGCCCCTGGAAGGGGCGGGGCAGGGGCGCGACCGGATTGTGGCGTTTGCCCGCCGCCGAAGGAAGGATTGGGTGATTGTTGCCGTTCCTCGTCTTGTCGTGGGATCACTTCGCAGACGGAACTCCCTTCTGCCCAGGGAAAACTGGCCGGCCTTGAAGATCGTCCTTCCCGGCGAGTGCCCCACCCGCTGGAGAAATATCTTTACCCAGGGGACGATTTCCGCGAAACGGGTTGAGGGCGGGCAGAGTGTGCTGTCGCTGAGCGGAATGCTGGACAGATTTCCCTCTGTCCTGCTGGAGCCTTGCCCGCAAAAAAACACCGGGCGATGAGGGGCCATCGCCACCACAATTATTTTCTCAGTGAACGTTGCTTCGCCTGTGCCTCAGCGTTTGACGGCCGGAACCATGGGCTGCGACACTGTTGCGGAAGACTGCCAGGGTTGCACATTCGTGCGGGTGAAAAAGTCGCCGATGGTGAGGGTCAGCATAATGGCCAGCCAAAAGACAGCGGCAAACACAACAAGGCGCACCAACGGCGCGCTCCAGCGAAGATGCATGAAGAACGTTGCCACCAATACCGTCTTGGTGATCGAAATAATGAGAGCCACCACCATGTTCCAACGGCCGAGGTCGACGTAAGCGATCTGCCAGGTCAAGAGAGTCAGGGTCAGAAGGCTGAAGAATACAACGAAATACATTTTTTGAGACGCGATATGTTCAGACATCAGAAATGAGCTCCCAGTAAATACAAGAGTGGAAACAGAAATATCCAGATGATATCGATAAAGTGCCAGTACAGCCCAAACATCTCAATGTGGTTGTGGCTTTCCCTGGAAAACTCGCCTCGCCACGCCATAATGAGAAGGACTGCCATAACTCCTTCCCCGATGATCATGTGGAGCGCGTGAACACCCGTCATGATGAAATAAAAGCAGAAGAACATCGCCACATGCGAGGCTTGCGGTCCCGAATAAGTGAAGTGCAATCCCGGGACGATGCCGTCCCTGTAGTCGTGAACCCATTCGATGGCAAATTTGATATAGAGGAAGATCCCGCCCAGGACCATCGTCGAAGCGAGGAATGCCATAAGCCGTTTGCGCATTCCCGTCTGAGCTGCATGAACGGCCAGGGCCATCGTCAAGCTGCTGCCAATCAGGACCGCAGTGTTGAAGGCTCCGATCCTGGCGTTCAGAAGGTGGCTGCCCGCTTCAAAAGCCATCGTGTAAAGGTTCCGATAAATGGTGTATCCCGTAAAAAGAGCACCAAAGAACATGACCTCCGTGGCAAGGAAGATCCACATTCCAAGGCTGGCCGCTTCATGTTGCTGCGTCCGGTCGTCAAATTGTTCGGCAACAACGGCTTGACTGTTATGCAACTTGTATTTCCTCCGCGAGGCGATCATACCCGTAGGGTTCTTCAGTTACAACAGGTGTTTCCTCAAAATTGTGGGTTGGAGGGGGAGAGGTAGTGGTCCACTCCAGACCTGTCGCCTTCCAGGGGTTGTCGCCTGCGGGCGCCCCGTAGCGTATGGACCAGGCAAAGTAAATCAGGGGAATAATGTAGCCAAGGCCCAGGATTGAAGCTCCGGCGGTCGAGATGACGTTAAGAGTCTGGAACTCGGGCGGATAGACGGCATATCGGCGCGGCATTCCAAGATAGCCCAGGATAAACTGCGGGAAGAACGTGAGATTGAATCCGACAAAGATAATAATGGCAGAAACCCTTGCCCATCCATCGGGGTATAAGCGGCCGCTGATCTTGGGCCACCAATAATGGATTCCTCCCATGTATCCCATCACCGCGCCGCCGACCATGATGTAGTGGAAATGAGCAACCACAAAATAGGTGTCATGGACGTGCTGGTCAATCGCCGTGGTGGCCAGATACAGGCCCGTCAATCCGCCGATGGTAAACAGCCCGATAAACCCAAGCGCATAAAGCATCGGGGCTTCATACGAAATGGACCCCTTGTAGAGGGTCGCTGTCCAGTTGAAGACTTTAACCGCGGAAGGGATCGCCACCGCCATGCTGAGGGCGGAGAAGACCAATCCGGCATAAATGGACTGGCCGCTCACAAACATGTGGTGGCCCCAGACCAGAAAGCCGAGGACGGCGATTGCAATGCTGGAGAAGGCAATGAAGTGGTAGCCGAAAATCTTCTTCCTGGAAAAAGCTGTGACCAATTCGCTGACCACTCCCATGGAGGGGAGGATCATGACGTACACGGCCGGATGTGAGTAGAACCAGAAGAGGTGCTGGAACAGGATCGGGTCCCCGCCGAGGGCGGGATCGAAAATGCCGACGTGGAAGACCCGTTCGATGATGATGAGCGCCAATGACATGGCGATCACCGGCGTTGCAATGATGAAGATGATGCTGGTCGCATACATGGCCCAGATAAAGAGCGGCAGGCGGAACCAGGTCAAGCCGGGGGCGCGCATTTTGTGAATCGTCACAACGAAGTTTAAACCGGTCAGGATGGATGAGAAGCCCGCGATAAAGACGCCCGCCGCGGCGGTCGTCACGTGGGTGTTCAGGTAAAGCGTGCTCAAGGGCGTATAGAAGGTCCAGCCCGTGTCAACTCCGCCGGCAATCAGCGCGTAGGTCACAATCGATCCGCCGGTCATAAAGACGTACCAGCTCAGCAGGTTCAGGCGGGGAAAGGCAACATCGCGCGCGCCGAGCATCAGGGGAATCAGAAAGTTGCCCAGCACGGCAGGGATCGAGGGCACCAGGAAAAAGAAAACCATGATGATCCCGTGCATGCTGAACAGTTTGTTGTACGTGTCCGGCTCGACCAGCAGGCCCTGAGGCTCCAGCAGATTCAGGCGCATCAAGGTCGCCGCCACGCCGCCGATCGAGAAGAAGAACGTGATCGCGATCAAGTAGAGCCATGCGATACGCTTGTGGTCCGTGGTCAGCAACCAGGATTTAATGCTGTAATCTGCGTTCAAATAATGAACGCGTGGCTCAAGGGCAACTTCTAAACTACTCATGGTGTCCCCGTATTCCTTTCTTTTGAGCCCAGCGACCTAATATAGGCCGTGAGCTGCAGAACCTGCTCTTCGCTCACCTGTCCTTTAAACGTGGGCATAATCGGTGGATATCCGTTAACAATCTGTGCGGTCGGATACAGGATCGACTCTCGAATGTACGCATCGTCGGCGACAACGGTCTGGCCGTCCGCCAGCTTGACAGGCTTTCCATAAAGCCCCTGAAACGAAGGGCCTTTCCCGGTGCCATGGCAGGTGATGCAACCGAACTGATGGTATAGAGTCTCACCCTGGTCGGCCATCGTGGCGCCTGATACTCCGCTCTGAAGCCACTTTTGGTAGTCCTCGGGTTTCATCACATACACCCAGCCGCGCATCAACGAATGGCCCATCCCGCAATACTGGTCGCAATAAAGTCTGTACTTGCCGACGCTGGTTGCCTCAAACCATTCTGTGGTGTAGCGGTCGGGCAGCACGTCCATCTTCATCCGGAATGCCGGAACGGAAAAGTCGTGAATGACGTCCTGGGACGTCATGGTGAGTTTGATCGGGACACCCACCGGAATGTGCAGCACATTGATTTCGCGTTTGCCATCCGCGTGTTCGAGGTGCCACATCCACTGCTTCCCGATGACGAAGATCTCCGTGGCATTGGGGGGCGGCTGCGAATTCTTGACGAAAATGTCGGCACCCCAGAAATACATGATAGCAACGAGAATCATGGGAATGACGGTCCACGTAACCTCAAGCGGGATATTGTTGATCACCTGGTTCTTCGGGGGTGGCTCATCCTTCGAACGGCGGCGATACTTGATCGCGAAGTAAAAAATCAGCAGAAAGATCAGCGCGCTGAAGAAAATCGACACCGCTGTCAGGTAATAAAAGAGATGATCGACCGCCGGAGCTACGGTCGAGGCTTCCTGCGGAAATAACGGAAACGCATGTGGCATTTTACTCTTTCAACCTCTTTAATTCGGGCCCGATGATCAATGCGGGCCTTCTACCTCTCGGCCTTCACAGAGGCCTGTGTAAACAGCGCTTCATCCCGCTTCCGGCGGCCGCTGAGAAACAGCACCAGCAGTAATCCGGCCAGAAGGATGACGGTGACGAGTGCAGCGATGAACAGCACCCGGGAGATGATCAGGCTGTATTTTCCCGTGGCCGGATCGTAATGACTGCAAAACAGCAGGACGGCGTCGATGGGTGAGCCGATCTTCCCTTGCGACGCCTCGACCAGAGCGAGGCGAATTCCGCCGGCTGGAAAACGAATGCCGTAAAAGTACCGCGAGACCTTGCCCTGGGGTGTTAAGACGATGATGGCGGTGGCATGTGAATACTGCCCGGTTTGGGGATCATAGTTATATCGGAATCCCACAGCCTTGGTCAGGGCTGTGATGGAGGCCTGGTCTCCGGTCAGGAAGTGCCATCCTGCGGCCGCGCCCTTGCGATTGTACATGGCAAGGTAGGTGGACCTTTTCGCAAAGGCCTGCAAAGGAGAGTCCTTGGGATCAAAGCTGACGGTCAGCACGTTAAATTGATCGCCGATGCTGAATCGGACCTGGTTCAGGCTTTCCAGCAGGCCGTTTTCGACCATGGGGCAGAGCTGCGGGCAGTTATAGTAGACCAGGGAAAGAATGACAGGTTTTTTCCCGAAATAGTCACCCAGGCGGACGGTCTTCCCCGTTTCGTCGCGGAACACCAGATCCAGCGGAACCTGGTTATTCAATCTCTGATCAATACCGACGTCCTTCAGTTGAGGGGGTACTGTCTTGGAGTTCTGTGCCGAGGCTCCTCCCTGAGGCGGGCCCTGAAATCCACGGGACTGCAATATTTTGGAAATTTGTCCTCTGGCAACGGACGGGTAGCCGGCGCTGAGGACCAGGCAGAACGCAAAGAGGATTCCCAGTTTCATCGGCAGGAAAACGCCCATGCCGGGCCTTGCGGCATCGGTCCTGTCCTGAATATGCTCCCAAGCCATGATTGTTCCTAACTTTCTGGCAGCCTGCTGACCACCGGCTTCGGTATTTCTCCTAGTTTTGCGGCATATAGCCCTGGGGAACCGTATACTGCTGCACTTCTCCGGGCTGAACCGCGCCCTTCGGGGTTTTGCTGTTGCGTACCGGAAGGCCTTGCTGGAGCAGGACGTCCATTGCGCGTTGTATGGGAATTCGAACCACCCCGTTCTTCCGGTTGACCCATCCGTATGAGTCGAGAATCTCGCGTTGCTGATGCAGATAGACCTGCAGATCCGTATCGGGGTGCGCCTGCAGCTGGGGCATTCCGGCGGGCGGCAGAACGCGGCCCCGTGAGATTGACGATTGAGGCGCAGGGTACGTCTGGTGATGCTGGAGGAATACCAGGGTTCCCCAGCTGGTCAGGAAGCCTGCGATCACCGCTATGGCAACGCCCAGCACGAAATAAATAATATACCGGGGCACCGCGTCAGTGGTTTCGTGGCGGTGCTTCGGATTTTCAGAATGAGTCGTGTTCTCATCCATGCTGAACTACTCCCTCAAACCTTGGATCGTGCAACGGCAGCCGGGGTCTGGCCTTGAGTTGGCGAATAAAGAGGGCCAGCCACAACCCTCCCACTCCGAGAGGCGCCACGATGTCAATCCAGTCAAGATGCGGCCCCAGCGGATAGAAGGCCGGCGTAATGAACCAATAGAGGTCCATCCAGGTCATCACCAGCAGCCCGCTGCCCACAAAGGCCAGCGCTTTCATGGTCCTCTTCACGGGCCGATTGAGCAGCAGGACAAAGGGCACCGCAAAGTGGAACAGAATGATGAACAGCGCGATCCATTTCCACCCGCCTGTGGCGCGAACCGTATACCAGAAGTTTTCGTCCTGCAGGTTGCCTGCCCAGATAATCAGAAACTGAGAGAAAGACATGTACGCCCAGAGCATCACGAAGGTCAGCAGGATATTGCCGAGGTCATTGAAGTTTTTCGAATCAATAACTCCCGATAACGGCTTGTGCTTCGCTGCAATCATGGAAACGATAATGGTGAAGGACATCCCCGCCAGCGCCGGCATGATGATAAAAATCATGCCAAAAATAGTCGAGAAAAACTTGGGTTCCAGCGACATGACCCAGTCGAACGAAGCCCAGCTGATGGTGGCGCAGTAGATCAACATTCCCGGGGCGCTGAGGTTGTTGAACTTCTTCAGCATCCCGTGGGTTGTTCCCAGGTCCTGCTGGGCGGACATTTTGTTCAGGAAATAGGCAAAGCTGATCCAGCAGGCAAAGTAAATGATCGCACGGGTAAAGTAAAATGGCGGGCTCAGGTAAAAAGCCTTGAAAGAGCTTCCCGTGACCACCGGGTAGACCTGCGGGTCCGCGTGGCCGATCAGCAGAGGAATAAAGAGCAACGCGAGCAGGGGAAATGTCCGGGTCCCCGCTTCCAGCGTGCGCCGGATGACGAACCCCCATTTCCCTCCCACCAGGTGGTGGAGCAACAGAATGGCAAGGCACCCAAGTGCCACCAGTAACCAGAGAAGATATCCGACGAGATAAGCCCGAAGGAATCCTGTCCAGTTTGTAAAAGCTCCGAATACACACGCCGCCGAAGCGGCCACGCCGACGATCAGGAACCAGCGTTGGGCACGATCGAGTCCGGGCTTCAGAGTATCTTCGTTCATTGTGCCGATCCTTCAAGTTTCGTAAGTTCTTGGGGCGGAACGTCGCTGGTGGGCGCATTCTGGCTGAGTTGCAAAGCTCGTATATAAGCCGCAATGCACCAGCGGTCCCTGGGGGAAACACGGGCCGCGTAGCTGTACATTGTTCCGTAACCATTGGTCATCACGTCAAAGAAATGGCCCACCGGCGCCTTCATCAGGCGTTCAACGTGGTAGGAAGGCGGAGGCGGAAACCCTCTTTGAACAATCATTCCATCGCCGGTCCCCGTGTAATCGTGGCAAGGGGCGCAGTAAATGTTGAAGCGCTGCTGGCCACGCTTCAGGTCTTTCTTCGTGATGGGAAACGGGAAGGCGTTGGCGATCTGGCCATTGATCTTGCCGGTGTAGAGCAACTCGTCGGTCCGCAACTCTCCTCGCGCAACCGTTCCGGGAACTACGGGCCGATCCGAGCGGCCGTCGCTGAAGAAACTGCTGGGCTCATCGTCCTTGTATTTGGGCTGGATATGCATATCCAGCCGGCAACCCGTCATCAGTACTCCCAGGAAAGCGATCGCTGCCCATCGGAAGGCCGGCGCGGGGCGCATCCGGCGGCCTACGGGCGTGCAAGAGGACGCCGATGATGCTGCCGGCAATGAAGGTTGTCTCTGGCCCCTTTTAGCTTTCAACTTCGGATACCTCGCGAGGATTGAGTTCTGCCAGAAAGTTCCTGGTCTGTTCCGCGTCAAACTTGGGATCGTCTGCCTTAATCAGCAGGAAGAACCGGTCCTTACTTGCGTGGGCAAACCGTTCCACGTTGAACACCGGATGATACGGAGAGGGCAGCCGGTTGAGAACGATCATTCCGAAGGTTGCCGACAGCGCGGCAAACAGGATCGTCAGTTCAAAGGTGATGGGAATGAACGCCGGCCAGCTGTCCCAGGGCTTGCCGCCGATGTTCTGCGGATAGCCGATCACATTGGGCCACCACTGGAGAAAGAATCCTGTGCAGGTGCCCAGGAGACCGCCGAAAAACACGATGACGGGCAAACGCGTCCGGGGGAATCCGACGGCTTCAGCCAGTCCCTCGACTGGAAAGGGCGAATACGCATCCAGTTCGCGATAGCCGGCCTCTGCTGCGCGGGTAGTGGCTTCCAGAAGTTCTTCCGCCGAGAGGAACTCGGCCATCAATCCGTAAATCGGCTGCCGTTGATTCATTTAAGACTTGGCCTCCTCTGCCGTCTTGTGAACCAGTTCCCGCATCTCGAAAATCGAGATCATCGGAAGGAAGCGAACGAACAGATAGAACAGGGTGAAAAATAAACCGATCGTGCCGATAAAGATCATCCAGTCCCACCGCGTGGGATAATACATTCCCCATGATGAAGGAATAAAGTCGCGACTGAGGCTGCTTACGATGATCATGTAACGTTCCAGCCACATTCCTGCTTGGACGGAGAACGACAGCAGCCACAGGTACAAGGCGTTGCGCCTGATCCGCGATGACCACAACAGTTGCGGGATGACAAGGTTGACGGCGATTAAGCTCCAGTAAACCAACGCATACGGACCCGTCATCCTGTCCATGATCATGAAAATGTCAAATTTGTTGCCGCTATAAAACGCCATGAAGGTTTCCATGACGTAGCTGTAAGCAACGACCATGCCCGTGGCCAGCATGATCTTGCCCATGTTGTCCAGATGGCGGATGGTAAGGAAATCCTCCAGGCCGTAATACTTGCGCAGCGGCACGGCCAGCGCAATCACCATGGCAAATCCGGAATAGATGGCGCCGGCTACGAAGTAGGGCGGAAAGATCGTGCTGTGCCAGCCGGGAACGATGGCGACCGTGAAGTCGAAGCTCACCACGGTGTGGACGGAGACAACCAGCGGCGTCGCCAGTCCTGCCAGCAGCAATCCCGCCATTTCATACCGTTTCCAGTGCCGCGCAGACCCTCGCCAGCCCAGCGCGAAAACGCCGTAGATGATCTTTTTGACCTTCTTATTGGCCCGGTCACGAAGAGTTGCCAGGTCGGGAATCAAACCCACATACCAGAACAACAATGAAACCGTTGCATAGGTCGAGACCGCAAAAACGTCCCACACCAGCGGGCTGCGGAACTGTGGCCACACTCCCATCGTGTCAGGGTAGGGAAGCAGATAATAAAACAGCCACGGCCGCCCCATGTGCAATAGGGGAAACGTGCCGGCGCAGGCTACCGCAAACAGGGTCATGGCCTCGGCAAAGCGGTTGATTGAGGTGCGCCATTTCTGGCGCATCAGCAGCAGGAAGGCTGAAATCAACGTGCCGGCGTGGCCGATTCCGATCCACCACACAAAGTTCGTGATGGCGAAACCCCAGCCGACCGGAATATTGATTCCCCAGATTCCGACACCTTCTGCCAGCAAGACCGTGATGCCGAAGTTGAGCATCAGAAGCAGCAGCACGGCTATCCCAAAGCCGACCTTATACTTCTTGCCGGTGCCTCGGGTGAGAACGATGGCGCTGATCTTGTCGGTTACCGACCCGTACGAGTGACCGGGACCAAGGACCTCACTCCCCGGAGCTACCAGGGTACCCACATTTTCGGGTTCTCTTGCGGACATCCCCTTACTCCTTGATCTCCGGATTCGGATTTCGCAACGGCGCTAAGTACGAAGTTCGTGGACGAACGTTTAATTCGGCTAACAAGACGTAATTCCTCGATTGAGCTTTAAGGTTTGCAACCTTGCTGTTGGGATCGTTGATGTTGCCAAAAACAATGGCCTGCGTCGGGCAAGCCTGCTGGCAGGCGGTGACGACTTCGCCATCCTGAATGGTGCGATTTTCAACCTGGGTCCTGATCTCGGCTTCCTTGATGCGCTGCACGCAGTAAGTGCACTTCTCCATCACGCCGCGGCTACGGACGGTGACATCAGGATTCCTCACGCCGTAAAGGCTGGGCGTCTGCCAGTCCGAGTAAAGGTAAAAGTTGAACCTTCTGACCTTGTACGGGCAGTTGTTCGAGCAATACCGCGTCCCGACACAGCGGTTGTAGACCATCAGGTTCAGGCCTTCGGGGCTGTGCACCGTGGCGCCGACCGGGCAGACATATTCGCAGGGCGCGTTTTCACAATGCATGCAGGGCATCACGACATGATAGGTTTCGGGATTTTCCAGGCTGCCGCGCCAGTAGGTGTCCACGCGGATCCACTGCATGATCCGGCCCTTATCAACCTGCTCTTTGCCCACCACCGCGATGTTGTTTTCGGCATAGCAGGCAATCACGCAGGAGTTGCAGCCCACGCAGCTGTTCATGTCGATGGCCATGCCCCACTGGTATCCCGTGCTGTAGTCATAGCGGGGATAAAGGTTGGGAGCCTGGGTCGTTTCTTCCGGGGGATCAGCGGCGAAATCCGGGTTGGAGCGAAATTCCTCAAGGCTTGCCGGCCGCACCAGGTCCCGGTTGAAAGCGCTCTTGCTTTCGATTTCCTCTTTGCGGCCGCCTTCCGTAATAATGCTGTGCCGCTGCATGGTCACCAGTTTATAGTGGCCGCCTGTCTTGCCGGGCTTGGAAATCGGGGCAAATCCCGGGGTGTCTGAGGTCCAGATTGAATAGGCATTAAACCCTGTTCCGTTGCCCACTTTTCCCGCGCGGGACCGGCCATAACCGAAAGTGACCGTCAGGCATTCGTCCGCGTGCCCGGGCAAAACCCAGACCGGGAGACGAAGCTTGCGGCCCTTACTGGTGACTTCCACAACGTCTTCATTCACAACGCCAAGTTGCTCGGCAGTCTTAACGCTGATGTACGCTGCGTTGTCCCAGGTCATCGTGGTCAGGGGCTTGGGGAGCTCCTGGAGCCAGGAATTGTTGTTGTAACTGCCGTCCCATACGGTCGGATCCGGCCGGAAAGCGATCTCCATTGAACCGGCGCCTGCACCGTTTCCGTTTGAGCTCTTGGGCAGGGCGGCGGAAAAATCCGGCTTGGGTGTTACGGCCTTTGCCGGGAAGGTGGTGCCCGCAATGACGCCTTTTTCAAGAGACGTTTCCCAGAATGTTTCGTACTCGACAGGGGTGGCAAGCTTCTGGTCCGCCCAATATCCGCGCACCCACTCGTGCGGTGTACGGCCGGCGTCTCCCAGAAGCGCGCCAAGAACTTCATGCGGCGACCGGTTGCCGTAAAGCGGAGCGATCAGTGGTTGAACAACGCAGGCCGTGCCATCGTGGGCCCGCTCGTCGCTCCAGCCTTCCATGTAATGAACCTGAGGAACAAACCAGTGGCAGCGATAAGAAGTTTCGTCGTTGTAGATTCCAAGGCGCAGCCGGAGATTGACTTTATCGAGAGCCTTTTCAAACTCCAGGTCCGCCGGGGCGTTGTAGACAGGGTTCCCGCCGATGATCAGGAGGGTATCGACCTTCCCGGCGTGCATGTCGGCCGCCAGTTCCCGAATGGAATCCATTTCGTTGACGGGCTGGGCTTCAATCGGGCCGGTGTAAATCACCGTTTTGCCCGCGTTCCCCAGCGCCGCGTTGATGGCATGCGCCAGCGCGTGAACCCTGGGAGGTTGCTGCTCTCCCGCGATGACGATGCCTGCCCCGCGGTGCTGTTGGAGGTCACGAACAAGCCCGGCTATCCAGCCTGACGGCACTCCGTCGGGAGCCTGAGCTCCTGCCTCAACCCCCTTGACGCCTGCGGCCGCTGCGAGCGCCGCAGCGAAGGCCTCAATCTGGCTGGGTTTTAGCGGCAGCCTGTGATCCGCAGAGGCGCCCGTGATGGTCGCCATGGACTCAACGGCGTACAGGCGGTTCATGGAGCTGTGGGTGTCCTGAATTCGCCGCTTGTCCGCGAAGTCGCGGGAGTAGCGGACGCCGCCCCGTCCGGAGCAGAGGAAGTCAGCATCCAGAGATACAATCACGCCCGCCTGATCAAACTTGTAATAGGTGCTCAGGTATTCGCCGTAAACCGCCCGCAGACCTTCGCGCTCCGCGTGCCGGTTGACCGGCGTGTACTGGTGCCACTTGGCTTCCGGAAAATCCGCCATCAGGGATTTCAACTGGCTGCCCAGAGTGGGCGAAGTGACGGTCTCCGTCAGGATGCGAAAGCCTGCGCCCTTCTGGGTGAGGTATAAGTTGCGCAACTGGCCCAGCAACTCAAGAAATTCGCTGTAGTTGGTGATGGCCCCGGCATTCATGACGGTCTGGGCCCGGTCAGGGTCCCACAGATCGAGCACCGATGCCTGTCCAAAAACATCCGTGCTGCCCAGACTGCCGGGGTGGTCCGGATTCCCCTCAACTTTGGTGGGGCGGCCCATGTGGCTCTTGACCAGCAGCCCGATCGCGCCTCCCTCAGGGCGGGGCATGGAGGTTGCATAGAACAACGGGTGGCCCGGAACGAACTCCTCTGAAGGCCTGACATAAGGAGTAATGTGCTCGATCGGAAGCTTCGTGCAAGCCGTCAATCCCGCCAATCCTGCAGAGGCGGCCATCAGCTTCAGCATGTTTCGCCGGCTGAGGCCGGGTTGGGGCTGTTGGACAGCAGGGTTCGGAGGGAACTCCTGCCGCGCAAGTTTCTGATATTCTTCCGGGTCAGCCAGTTGTTCCAGGCTTCGCCAGAAGCGCTGCTTGCCCCCGTTTTCAAGACCTGCTCGGACCGAGGCGAGGTCGATGAAGTTTTTGTCCTTCATTGATTATCCCTATGTGTGCGGTTTATCGATGGCACGTGTCACAACTTGTCAGGCTCTTAATCTTGTATTCCTTCACCAGGTTCCGGCCCATGGTGATCTGGTCCGCAGGCGGAGTGTAGATCGGATCAAAAACATCTTTTTTGGGCCGCACATAACGCTCCGGATGCTTGTGGCAGTCAATACACCACCTCATGTAGAGAGTGTTTTCCCGCCAGGTGATCGGCATCTTGCCAAGCTGCCCGTGACACGTGGTGCACCCGATTCCTTTGCTGATGTGGATGCTGTGGTTGAAGTAAGCGAAATCGGGAAGAGCGTTGACCCGGTTCCACATGATGGACTCGCCTGTCCGGTAACTGGCCCGGACCGGCTCCAGCATGGCGGCGTTCGTCCAAAGCTGCGAGTGGCAGGACATGCAGGTGTGCGTGGGCGGAATGCCCGCATACCAGGAGTTCTCTACCGACGTGTGGCAGTACCGGCAGTCGATTCCCAACTGGGCCGTGTGATGCTCATGGCTGAAAGGAACCGGTTGCGGAATCGGACGCTGGATATATGTGAAGTAAGACGACTGGTTGACCTGCCAACTGACGTAACCAACCAGAGCAACTATGATGACGATCCCATAGACGCTCGCCTTGGCAAGGACGTTCATGCTGCGATGAAAGATTTGAGACATTTTTTAGAGCCTTACATGCATTCCTGCAGAACACTACTCTGCGGTGATCGAGGCAGTCCGCCGCCTCATAAACCGTTTTTGCACTACATGAATGGGTTTGCCCGTGCCCCTTGCGGCCGTTACTCTACAACCGACAGTACAATGAAACCAAGGAATATACACGATGTCGATAAATTTTGCAAAAGGTATTCTTTCACCCCGGAATGTTCTGATGCCCCAATGCAACTTCTCCGTCCCAGCGGATTGAACGCCATTGTTCCTGATCGCATTTTGCGGCAGGACGCTGAGCTTCGGAAGCTGACACTGTCTGGGGCCGCCGGCGTGGGCATTTCGCAATTCTTCGGCCCGCACATTGGGTTGCAGCCTGGCGCCACTCTGCAGCCGGAACGCTGTGTTTGCCCGGCCCCTTTTTGCCATGCCATTCCTCGACGTTCGGTCATAAATAAAGTGCGCTCAAGGTATTGATTGCCGCGATTCCCAAAATGGGAATCGTTCCTGATTTGGGATTCAGCCTCCGGTACGCCTGTCCTTGCCTTCTCCCGCCTTTGCTTCGGTTAGAGATCACTAAGAGATTCTCATGAGAACGGTCTTAAGTACCGCGCCTTGCCGATGGCTTCTTGCGACTAAAAAGCTTCCCGTTTTGAAATTCACTAGCCCTTCGCATTCTGTTCAGGGCGCTTCCGCAGGGCCCGGCGCAAGCTGAATTCTGCATAGTGTTAAGCCGGGCCTGAGGGTGCCTGCAGGGCCTCCGGTTGCCGGCCCGAAGGATGGCGGGAGCTCTGCGTCCAGATTGCGTAACTGTCTGAAATATCAACGCCATGTGATTCACTGCGATGGTTCGCGAATAGCTCAGCCACTCCGTTTTTGGCCGCCGCCTGGCCGCTGATGGGGCGATGCGCCATCCCCGCGGCAGGCCCTGCAAGAGTTTTTTTCTAGCCTCGACAGCGAGTTGGCCCGGTCCGTGCATTAAAGGCCGGTGCACGCGACGGCGACGGGTTGCTTGAAACGGCAGCGGGTTGCTTGCAGCTGCTTCCGGTGACCCGGCAAGTTCGCCTTCGCCTGCGGTTGAAAGCAAAACTCAGGGGGTGACGAATTGGCGATCCAACTAGTTATATCTTCAAGCACGGTTCCAGAACGCCGCCAGAAGTCGCAGTGCAAGCGGCGTCATGCGGCAGGCAAGTCACGCCGCAACCAGCTCTGTTCAACCGGGGGGCAACGCACCACGCAAAGCCGGGGCCCTTCGCATGACTGGGGCGCTTGCAACGACAGGGTGGTGAAGCTGCTGCCGCTGGTCAGGCGGGTTGCGCTCAATTTGCGTGGACACCTTCCTGCGCACGTGGAACTGGATGACCTGATCAGTGACGGGACGGTGGGTTTGATTGACGCGGTCAGGAAGTTTGACCCGGCCAGAGGGGTGACCATTGAGAGCTACGCGCGCTATCGGATTCGAGGGGCCATCCTGGATTCCCTGCGCGACCAGGACCATGCTTCCCGCGACATGCGGCGGCGGATGAAGAAGATTGAGTCCACCTGCCAGGGCCTTGAACACCGGTTGGGGCGTCCCGCCGAGGACGCGGAAATGGCTGCGGCCATGGGGTTGAGCCTGAAGCAGTGGTATAAACGGGTTGCCGAACTGCAGCGGATTGGATTTGAAGGCACCGCCTCGCGGATTCCACAGGAGTACAACAAGCGGATCAACGAGGAAGACCTCCCGGCTGCTGAGGCCGGCAATCCCTTTGAACTTTGCTACCGTCGCGAACAGGCAGACCTTCTTTCCTGTGCGCTCGGGTGCCTGACGGAACGCGAGCGCGCGATTATGACCCTTTACTACAAGCAATCCCGGACGATGAAGGAGATTGGCGCCTGCCTGGGCATTGACGAATCGCGGGTCTCGCAACTGCACTCGGCAGCCATCGTCCGGCTGCGCAGCAGGGTTGCCAACATGCTCCGCCCTGTACCAGGCGGTACAGGACATTGCCGGGCGGGAGTGGGCCGGGCAGGCGCGTATGGCCAAAGTGCTGCAGTATCTGGAGCCTGAACCCATTCCTGGCGATTTCTCCTGGGGACACGGGATGAGGCGGCAGCACTGCAAGGTACTGATGAAAAACGTCATCTCGAAGTCAATATACAACACTGAATGATTGCATCGAATGTCGGCAAATGGTAGGCTTACAGCTCTACGCCTCCTCCGGATGCCCTTTGGGAGTGGGGAAGTCGGAGAAGGGCAGAAAGGGATTGGGGTTCCCGGAATCCTCAACGAAGGATTTGGTTTCTTTGTATGACTCGATACGAAGACAGAACGTTTGAAAATCAGCATGTCATTCTCGATGAGGGTGTGTTTGTCAACTGCGTCTTCAGGAACTGCAGCCTGGAGTATGCGGGGGGCGATGTCTACGTCCAGAACTGCCAGGGAGAGAACTGCCAGCTGGTGTGGCGTGGCCCAGCCCAGCGAACCATTTTTCTTCTACAAGGGCTGGGGCTTTTGACACCGGCTGCTTCGCTGACCACAGCGGAAGCTCCCAGAAGCGTGCAATAGGCGGATGGCGCTCGAAGCGCCCGCCTGGGATGCCGTGGTTGAAGGCAGCGACGATTGGGAGGCCATCCTCCCCGCCGGGCAGTTGCCAACTCTCATTGATTCCGCCGGCCTGTGGTCACAGCCAGCCGCGGGCATTCGCCCACAGTCGCCTGCAGGCGCTCCGGGCCTGTATATTCTTTATCCACAGTCTTTGCTGCTTTCTCGCCTCCTTCCTTAATTTACCGGCGGCTCGAGCGCTGGGATCAACTGGTACGAAGGCCGGGTCTGATACTTCCGCAGGTATTCCTGATAGGCCGGGCTCTGCGGCGAATGGTCGTTCGGTCCCGGGGGATAATTTTGCATGGAGCGGAAGGGAAGCGGCGCCACGGTGGCGGAATAGGCGGTATTCGGTTCGCCGTCTTTGGCGTAGCCGCTGGCGTCCAGGAAGAAGGAGCGGACCCACCCTTTGCGCAGCGGCGGGAAGCCCGAGGCCTTAAAGCGCACGGTCATTTCGTCTCCCGTCGACATCACCACCAGCCGGCTGTCGGCCTGGCTGACAAGTTGCTCCACATTTCCATAACGCGTGTAACGGCCCCGCATGGGATTCCAGGGCGCGCGCTTCATCAGTGAGGCGTACTGGTAATGGTCGGGGCGAACGTGGCTGGGGTCGGTGGCGGGCGTCGAGAACCCGCGGTAGTGGAGATTGGCATACTCCGGTTGAATCTCCTGGTCCGGCTTCACCAGCCGTTCATGAGTGGTGAAGAAGATGCGGTCCCAGTAGACGCAGAGGTTGGTGACGATGCGAACGTGGTGGTCGGCCGAGAGGAACCTGCCTGTCAGGTTGACGCGCATGGTGCGGTTGGTGCCGCTGGGCAGGCCCATATCGGGGATGACCGTGACCCATTTCCCCTGCCTGTTCCGCACCTGCACATAGGGCGAAATCATCGTGGTCGAGGGATTGTGCATCAGCGCTCTCGATCCGTTGGAATCGGTCCAGAACACCCATCCCGTCAGCCACAGGGAGACCTGCTTCGCATCCTGCAGCTTGCCGAGGTTGAGGGTCAGGCTGTGCATTTGAGCCATGCCCGGAATGCGCAGATGCTTGAAGGCGTGTGGGAAGCGTTGGTCTTCCTTGCTGATGAGCGGCAGAACGTTGGCGCCGTGATCATCGACGGCGGAGACGGGCAGTTGCTCGCCCCGGACGGCGTAGAGCCTGGGCTCGGAGGGCGTTGAAGAGTAGATTTCATTCGCGTAGATATTTTCACCGGCGGGGTGATCGACGGCGAGGAGGCGCAGGCGGTCAACGTAATCCACCTCGCGCAGCTCGTCGGTCATCTGGAATTCGTAACTCCCGCCGCGCTTGCCCAGCCCCGTACCGCTTTCTACGGGGTGCATGATGTCCGGCAGGCGGACGAATTCGCGCGGATAGGGTTTGAGCCGGGTGCCGTCCGGCCCGAGCTCGCCCAGCGGACCCACGCCCAGAATGTCGGTGACATAGACGAACTGCCTGCCGTTCCAGGCGTAGAGCATGGGACAGGAACTGGCCAGGCGTTCCGACTCGCGGAAGCGGATGGCCGCATTGGTGGCCACGTCCAGATTGTTTTCCACAATCTGTGTCGGCCAGGTGGCGCGCACCACGTCCAGTCTGGCCAGGCTGCCGGTGTAGACGTAGGCCGGGCCGTTGCTGATGAGGACTTTGCTGTAAAAGTCCCCCTGCTTCAGCTCGACCTCCGATCCCACGCCCTCCTTGTTGCTCTTCGAACCCTCCATGCTGATAGCCAGCCAGTGTTCCGGTGGGCCGGTCCTGGCCCAGGCCGCGACCTTCCCGCGGCGCGTGGCGCCGAGCAAATCGAGAACTCCGGGCTTGCCGATCCATGTTGCGCCCAGTGAGGCCAGATCTTCGGTGGGATTCAGGTGGAGCGTTTCCAGGTGGAAATGTCCCATCCGGTTGGCCAGAAGGTGCAGCTTGCCGGCATCGTCCGCCACCAGCAGGTCTTCGTAGCTGTTGCCGGTGATGTCGGCGGCGAGCCCCCGGAAGGCCAGCAGAGGGGCGGGCGGCTTGAGGGCCGGAAGATTGGGAAAGGGCGTGAACGTGGCGTGGCCGTTGTTTCTGAGGACTTCGTAACCCCCGGTGGTCCACAGGGCAAGATCGAATTTGCCGTCGTGGTCGAAATCGGCGACAGCGCCTCCCAGAGCGGTCAGTTTGCTGAAAGCGGGCCCGGCTTCGCGGGTGCGGTTGGCGAATTTGTCGCCGCCCAGGTTTTCAAAGAACAGCGGCGCGCCGTCATCGCGGAAGAAGACCAGGTCGGGATAGGTGTTGCCGTTGAAGTCGGCAAACAGCACGCTGCGAAAACGCCCGCGCACCGAGCCGAGGCCGGTGGAATCCGTAATGTCGGTAAAGGTGCCGTCGCCGTTGTTGCGATAAAAGTGGATGCCGGCGGGCGCAAAGTCGTCCGGGAAGCGGAAACTCGATCCGTGGGGCGGGGTGTTCAGGTTGGTGTAGGAAGTGACCACCAGGTCCAGCAGTCCGTCATTGTCGGCGTCAAACAGCAGCGCGCGCGTATCCACCTGGCCGGGTTGGGGTTTGAATCCGGCCTTCTCCGTCACGTCGGTGAAGGTGCCGTTGCCGTTGTTTTTGTAGACGTGGACGCCGCCGAGACCCACCACAAACAGGCTCATATTGCCGCTGTTGTCGTAATCGGCGAAGGTGGCGGACAACGCATCTCGCGGGCCCCGCACGCCGGCCCTGGCCGTGACGTCCGTGAAAGTTCCGCTGCCGCTGTTGCGGAAAAGCTGGTTTTCGCCGCCGGGATGGGCAACGTAAAGGTCGGGGTGGGAATCGCCGTCAAAATCACCCACCGCGATGGAGGGTCCCATCAGCGGAAGAAGTTTGGTGCGGGCAAAATCGGGCGAGTAATCCGCAGCCTTGATTTCTGCTGAAACGGCGTCTCCCGTTTCTGCCGCGCCCCGCAGGGAAACGCCCAGTGACGATGAGATGTCGCGAAATGTGACCGGGCGCAGCGCGGCGCCGCCCGCCACGCGCACCGGCGGGGAGGCCGGAACCAGAATCTCTCCGTACCTGCCTTTTTCAAGCGCCGTGGCCTGCAGCGAAATGCCGGGGAGCCTGTCGGCGTACTTCTGGTGGAGCTTCAGTATTTTGTCCGCTTCGGGCCGGCGGCCCATGCGCACCAGGATGGTAAAAGTGCGGAACAGGGAGGCCACGTAAAAATTCTGGCCGCGCTCGAAGCCCATCCTGTTTACCTGCTCGTGGGCCTCGAGAGCAAGCTGCAATTTGCGTTCGGCAAAGTAGACGGTGCCGAGGTTGAACCACGAAGCCGGATCGTTGGGATCGGCGGCGACGACCTTTTTGAAGGCTTCTTCAGCGGGCCCGTAGCGGAGTTCGCGCTTGTAAAGAATTCCCAGGTTGTAATCAATGGCAACCATCTTGGGAACCATCTGTTTGGCCGTGGTCAAGGCGGAGAGCGCCTGGTTCAGATTGTTGTTCTGCGTGTAGGCGAGGCCCAGATCCAGGTAGTCGGTGGCGAGGGCATGGCCGGACTTGACGACCTTCTGGAATTCGGCGATGGCCTCCGTGTACTTGCCCTGCTCGTAATACGCCTTGCCCACATTGCGCCAGGTTTGCAGCGCGGCCCCGCCGGGCGCACTGGCCTCCTGCCCCATGCCCCCTGCGCTGCGCGGTTGCGCTGACGACCGCCGCTGCGCCGCCAGAAAGGGAAGAAGAGTGGCGGCGGCAATGGCGCCGGAAATGAGAAGGACTTTTTTCTGACCCTGGTTCATCGCTCTCCAGTCTGTATTCTGAGTTGACCCGCAAGGCAGAGATTATATAACGCGCGTGACTGTGAGGGCAGGTGTTTGTGGCCGGGCGAGAAAGCGCTAAAACTCCGGCACGGACACAGGCGGTTCCCTTCATGGTTATATTTTCCTCTGCCTTGCGAAACTCGAAAAGATTTAACACAGAGGACACAAAGGTTCTCGGTGTTACCCGCGCTAAACCTCCTGGGCCACAGAGGACACAGAGAAGCTGCGCTGGACTTTCTCTGTGCTCTCAGTGCGTGGGAGATCACCGCCAAAGAGGCACGGAGGTCCTCTGTGTACTCTGTGTTAAAGCTTTCGGACAACAGCGCGCACAGTCTCGTGGCATGGGCGTCTCGCCCATGAACACGGCCGGGACGGCCGTGCCACGACCCATGGCGCGCCTGAATTGCTGCCGGGGTGAAACCCGCGCTACGAAACCACAACCGCCGGGACGATTTTTGCCTTCCAATGTTTTCAACAACATAGCCAGTTCGTTTTTTCCACAGATACGTGTTTTCAACAACTTCTCAGCTTCGTTTTTAGGTTCGTTTAGGTTCGTTTTTGGTGCCCGATACTTTGTTTTCAACAACTTCTCAGGTTCGTTTTTCAAAAATCGTGTTTTTTTGTCCCACGCACGTCAGATTCCATTGGCTGGGAGGCCAATTCCTCGAGTTTTCGGTTGGCCTGGATCTGAGTGAGGAGCTTCAGTTTCCGTTCGATCAGACGGTCGAGGGTGTACTCCTGCCGGACGATGGAAATCCACTGCGGGTGGACGGGCGCGAGAGCCGAATCGCGCAGGGCGGGGGAGACGTGGACGTGTTCCTGGAGGAAGAGGTTGTATTCTTCCAACACGTCCCGGGTCTCTTCTTCAATCGCCATTTTCAGGGCGGCTTGCAGGGCCTTCTGCTCTTCCGTCTCGACTCCGCTTTCGCCGAGCTGATCATAAATGTTGGCGATCTGCGCGCCGCGCAGGGTGGCCGTTTCGCCGTAGAGCATGGTGATGACGGGCTCGATGTCCTGCGAAAAATCCTGCCGGCTGACCAGCGCCGCCAGCGTATCCAGTTGCGAAAGGATTTCGCCGAACCGGGAGGGCGACCGCGGAGCGCGGCGAAGGCCGGACTTCAGCACCTCTTCCTGCGAGACGTCGGCGCTTTCGCGGCCCACTTCCAGCGCCTGGCGGTGCCGGTCGAGTTCCAGCAATTCCAGGTTGCGCAGCTGCAATCCTTCCTGGGCGCGGTTGAGCCGGCGCTTTTTCCAGGCCAGCATGGCGACGTCGTCTACCAGCATGCGCTCGACGGCGTCGGCGGGCTGTCGGCTGGCGATAAGGCTGTCGCGGAAGGCCTGGAACTCGCGCGGGTCTTCGCCCAGCAGCAGCATGGTCTGCTCCACGGTGTGCTGGCCGGTGTAGCGCCCGTACTTGAGCGCGTTCAAAGCCGCGCGGCGCTTGCCGCCCTCGGTGCGCGGACCGGTGGATTTTTTCGCGTTCCTGCGCTTTGCCTCCAGTTGGCGGGGTGTGAGCTTGCCATCTTTGTTTGCCACAATTCCTCCTTAGTAAAGCGTAGTGGCGGGTTCATCCCGCCATCCGCGTTAGAGCGCCGGGTGGCGGCTTAAAGCCGCCTCTACGGTCATTTCCGGCAACTTGCCTGTTTGGGGCGGCCGAAAGGGCTTGATTCAGGCCCTCAGATGCCCCTTCCGGAATACCGTCCCTTCAAGCATATCAGGGCAAAATGGGACGTTTGGGACGTATGGGACGTTTGGGACGAGAAATTTTATCATGCTTATAATGTGTAAGTTATAAGTATATGCAGATGAAAATATTGCACTAAAACAGGGCAAAGTGTTCAATTTTGACACAGTGGCCTGGGAACCGGTAGCGGGGCATTCGGGGCTTTGCGCCGTCCGTCAGATTTGCGGGAGGGAAAGCCATAACACGGAGGGCACAGAGGGTTTCCACCCACACCATGATCCAGCTCCTGGCCACAGAGGACACGGAGAAGGCATGCGGGATTTTCTCTGTGCTCTCTGTGCGTGGAAAATTTCCTGCGCCGGGGTTCCTGGCGGTCTCTGCGCACTCTGTATTAGAGCTTTTGGGTTTGCTTCAGGCCTAAAATATCCACGCTAATGTTTCCGGTAACGGGCGACGAAGGAATCGATGAACTCAAAGCGTTTCTGGTCCGTGGCCGGGCGGGCGTGGAGGTCTTCGCCCAGGTCCATCACCTGGCGGTCCTGCGGCGTGTATCGCGGCCAGTGGGGCAGGCCGGAGCCGTTGGGGTTGCCCGCCCTGGCAAAGTTCGACCAGTAGGTCATCATGGCGTCGGAGACTTTGAAGTCCACCGGCTGCCAGGGAATCTTCTTCCACTTCAAAACTCCGAAGACATATTCAATTTCGGCCGAGTGCCGCGCCCCCAGCTTGACGAGTGGAATTCCATCATCCGTCTCGCTTGGCGGCTCCGGCGGGGTGCGCGTGAACAGATATCGATAGACGGGGGAATCGCCGGTTTTGTTCGCCATCTCCAGCCATTTCCAGGTGACGTAAACGGTGAAGAAATCGCTGGCAAAAGTTTCAGTGGAATGCCGCGCCTCGGCCGCGGTCGAGTGGGGATAGAACTTGAGAGCCTGGTCCGCTTCCGCCCCGAATCGCTTGCGGACAGCCTTCGCCAGATTTTCAGCCGTGGGAGGCGTTTTCTTCGAATAGAGGTTGCCCACGGTTTCGTCTTTGTTCCAGCCGGCCAGCAGTGGCACATGGCTCTGGCGGCCTTCGGCGAAAATCCTGTCCACGGACTGGGGAAGAACGTAGCCGTCAACGTTCGGCCAGAAATGTCCTTTGGCCGATTCCTGCAAGAGTTTGTGGGCGGGAATGGCGCGCAGGGCGGCCAGCGAATTTGCGCCGATGGACCGGGCAAACTTTTCTCCGGCCTCTTCGCTTTGCGCCAGTGACGGCGCAGCGTGCGACTGCGGGCCCGCGCCAAATTCTGCGCCGCTCTCCCCGATGGCTTTCTGGAAAAACCCCTTGGCCAAAGGGGAAGCCATCAGCTCGCTTACCGACCACGAGCCGGCGGACTCGCCGAAGATGGTGACGTTGGCGGGATCGCCGCCGAAGGCTGCAATGTTCTCTTTCACCCAGCGGAGCGCCGCGATCTGGTCCATCAGGCCGTAGTTGCCGGCAGCGTGATGGGGCGATTCCCTGGCCAGCGCGGGATGGGCAAAGAAGCCGAAAATTCCCAGGCGGTAATTGCAACTGACCACCAGCACGCCCTTCTTCGCCAGGTTCATACCTTCCTGGCGGGGTTCAGAGGTTGCTCCGGCCTCGAAGCCGCCGCCGTAGATCCAGAACATCACCGGCAGTCGCTCGGAGGCGGATTGGGCCGGCGTCCAGACGTTGAGATAAAGGCAGTCCTCGCTCGGCCCCGGGTCGCGGAAGACCATGTCGGAATAGATCGATCGCTGCATGCAGCGCGCGCCAAACGCCTCGGCCTGGCGGACGCCTTGCCAGGGATGGACCGGCTGCGGCGGCTGCCATCGCAATTTGCCCACCGGCGGAACGGCAAAGGGAATTCCCAGGAAGGCCTGGACGTTCGAGCCTGCGACGGCCGAGCCCTGAAGCGTCCCGGAATTGATTTTTACCTGGTCAGCGGCACGCGCGGCAACAGCCTGCGAAACAAGCAGCGCCAGCGCGAGTCCGTAGAAATAGTGAGACGAGCAGACGATTCTCTGGCGGTTGCGCATCATGATGGCCTCCTGAAACGCCCCTACTCTACACGAAGTGCGGGTGAAAAAGAAATGCCCGTGGCGGGTAAAGCAGATAGGAAAAGACACGCGTACACTGCGGCAGGAAGGCCTTCGGAATTCTCCGGGGGCAGGTTTCTTTGCAGCAACCGATTCAGGACCGGAACGGCCCAGGGAATCACTGGCGGATTCCGTGCGCAGGCGGAGCGGGTATCCCCTCCCGTCCGGCTGGCAATGGACCCGATGCCAGTCCAGACAATTACGAGGCAAATTCAGCGATCAGCTTGTGCCCGGCTTCTGTCATTTCCCAGACGCCGCGTGGAGATTCCGCCTTCAGCAAACCTGCCTGAACCATGGCGCTCTGCGCCCACTGTGCGGTATTCCACCAGCGGGGCACTTCAGAGTGTGCGGTCAGGGGCTCGAAATCTATGTCCCGAAGGGTCCCCTTCATCAGTTTGGGAAGGCGTTCCAGCACTTCAGCCATGTCACCTACGCCGCCCATCTGGTTCAGGACCTGAAGGATCGGTTTGAAATAAGCGGTCTCGCGGGTTCGAACTCCCCGCTGCAGCCGGCTGAGATCGTGACTTCCGTTTTTCTTGGCGCTGGTGCCGTTGGACGAAATTTCCGGAATCATTTTCTCCCATTCCGCGCGAAGCGTGGCAAGCTTTTCCCTCAGACCTGTCACCCGGTCCGCGCGTTCCAGAACGGCACGCGCAGCATCATAGTTCCGGGCGGCAAACGCCTTGGCCCCCGATTGATTGATAAACTCGATTTCTGTTTCCATCTCCTCAAGCAGAAGCTCAAAACCTGCCAGTACAGTGGTGGGATCATTGTCGACCATCTTGCAACCTCCTTCTATTCACTTCAACAACTACTCGATTTCCGAGAGTCCTGGCGCCAGTTCAACAATTGCTCCGGCTATACTCCCTCTCCTCCCCACCTGTCTCCCAATGGTTGCAACCATCGTGCGTCCAACGCCGGAGGGCAGCATTCTAACCCAGAGCTTCAAGTTCCACCAGCCCCTTGAAACAACAGATAATGTACACCTAAGTGGGCTCTAATGGTTACTAAAAAATTACTAGGGGCCCATACATATTTGGGCGCGGTGGCCTGGAGGCACTGAACTTAAAGGCCCTCGTTGCAGAGAGAGAGAAAGATGGGGAATGATTTCAACATGGTGTTATTAGCAACTAAGGTACTCGTAACGGGAAGCCTTCCCGAAGCTGGCCCCGTCCGGAATGGACCTCTGGCCGGCGCGGAGGATCCGGTGAGCCTTCCCCGGCGCACCGCCCTCAGGCATAGAATAACAACCGTATTTTCAGTGCCTTACAGCCATTAAGGCTGGCTGACCGTGTTTGCGGGAGAGCCGGGGATGTTTTTCTGGCGGTTGTACACGCCGTTGTCGGGATTGGTCAGCACGATGTTGTGCGCGTCGAGTGTGGTGCCGGTCGCCTGATTGAATTGCACCAGGGCCGCAGCATAGGCCTGGCGCGCCTTGGCCAGATTGCCTTCCGTGAGGACGAATTGTTGCTGTAATAGGATGACATTCAAAGTGGTGGAGACGCCCAGGTGCAACTTCTTGATTTCGGCGTCCAGCGCTTGCTGGCCATAATCTCTCGCCTTGAGTGCCGCGTCAATCTGGGCTTTCGCCTGGGTGACGGCGATTTCCGCGTTGCGAACATCCTGCTCAATCTGGTTTTTCTGCCGCTGGATGCTGGTCTGCATTTCATGCAGCTCAACGACAGCTTGCGCGGCATTGGCTTGCTGGACGCGATTGCCAATAGGAATCTGGAGACTAAGTCCGACAGAATAACTGGGGTATTTGCCGCCAAAGACCTGGCCCAGAGAATCTCCCAGACCTCCACTTCCTGTGGGAACAAGAGTGGCGTACGGCATGCCCGCAAGGCCGTTGGACTGGTAGGTGGCAAAGGCATCGAGGGTGGGCAGAAGCCCGTTGCGGTTGGATTGGATGGTGTAGTCCTGATTGCGCAGGTTCAGTTCGGCCTGCTCGATTTCCGGCCGGTTCTTGATGGCCACTGTGATGGCCTGTTGCAGGGGAGGAATGTCATTGGACTTGGGTTCGGGCAACGAGTCTATAGCATCGATTTCCACCCCGGCCAGTTCGGGAGACACACGCTTCGAGATCAGAGTCTTGAGGATTTCCTGCTGTTGCAGGTAGGTGGTTTTGGCCACAATCAGATTTTGCTGATCGGTTGCAAGCGTCGATTCCGCCTGCACCACATCGAGCGGAGCCAGAGTGCCGATCTGGACCTGCTTCCTGTCGTCATCGACCAGTCGCTGCGAGTAGTCAATGGCGGACTGCGCCACCCGGACCTGGTCGCGGTCTGCCAGCAACGTATAGTAAGCATTCAGAACCGCCGCGATGGTGGTGATCACCTGCTGGCGGAAGACGCTGTCTGCAACGTTCAAGTCATTGTTCGCTATGCGGATAAACACGGCGTTGGCCCGGCGCCCAAATCCCTTGAGCAGGTGCTGATTGAATCCCACCGTCAGGGTGGTGGGGATCGCAGGATTGAATACCGTGCTGGTCGAGTTGGAGGAATTCCGTGTCCCCGTCACCGATGCCACGAAACTGGTTCCCGTGAAGAAGCCCTTTCCGAAGAAAGTGCTGTAAGCGGCAGTGTGGCTGCCCTCAATCCCTACGCCGGTGAGCGATGCGAAATTCAGAGGCGTTGAAGCGTTATTCCAGCCAAAACTAACCCCGGTTACCGGATCGCCGGGGCCCAGGGCGCTCGTGTTGACCACCCCGGTGCCCGAAAAGCCGCCGCCTCCCGTTCCGCCACCGCCTGAAGCGCCGCTGACACCTGCGCCAATGGCGCCCGCGAACAGGGCCTGGGAAACAACGGATCCGGAAACGCCGCGCGCCGCGCTGCCGGCTTTGGTCCTGAGAATATCGAGTTTCGCGAGTGGAAGTTGATACCGGGCCACGGCAATGTCCAGGTTGTTCTGAAGCGCCAACTGAATGGCTGAATCGAGTGAGAGTTCTAGCTTGTTGTTGCGGACCAACTGGTTCAAATCAGGCGAGTTGGTCATCGAAGGATTGGGAACATACGGATAAGAATAGGCATTGAAGATGGAAGGGCCATTGGTATACCTGAATTCGCCCTGGGCCGGCTGTTGCCGGGTGCCCGGCTGCTGGGCATAAAGATTGCCGGGCAAAGCTGCCGCCGCAAATGAAATGACAAGAGCTGCCAGCGCGGCAACCCAGTTCACTTTTACCATTCTCATCTCGTAACCTCTCACTCCAGGATAAAGTTTCTGATTTTCAGGGTCCACTCCATTACATACGAACTCTTCAGATGTTCAGTTTCATGGAGGTGGGTGAAAAAAACGGTTTGATCGAAAAAAACGTCGGGTTGATTTTGTGCAGTCGAGTGGTGATGGTCTGCTCCAGTTGCGGTTGTCAGCCGCCTTCTCCGCAGGCAAACTGGGGCCGCCGCAGCCGCAGGGGGCCTTGTTGTTGTCAGATGCCCAATGTACCACCGGCCGCGCTGTTCTGGCAATGGACTCACATGCCCGCCAGCCGGTTCCCCGGATATGGAAGCGGTCCTGCACGGCGCCGGGTGAGGCTCTCTGCCCCGTGTCTCCGCCGGCCACCCACGCCATCAGGCGGACGCACCCTGCACGTGCGCTGAAAGAAGACCTTAACGCCGCTCCACTAGATTGTCAAGGGGAAGCCCCCAGGCTATTGGCTTGGGGATCTGAAAGAGCCAGTCCCGGGCTCCGAGGTCCTTTTTCATTGCCGGGCGGTTCGTAAGGGACGAATGATCGCCCGGACGCGGTACAACCTTCGCGCAGCGGATGCGTGAGGGCGTTGAGTTGTGGGCATCATGGAATAGACGAGGTGGCTGCTGTGGGAACGAGGTGCAGCGGACGGAACATTGTCCCGTCCGCCGCGGGAGGGGGGCCTCGTTGGGCTGGCCGATTTCGCGACCGAACCAAACCACCTGTAAACTGTCAAACTACGGTCAAATCGTATTCTCGACCGGAGGAGTTATGGCAGATAAACTGGTCTTTTCGGGTGTAGACTTCACAGCACCTGCCTCCCCGGCGGGTCAGAACAACGACCCTGTTTACCTATAAGTAATATATTCTGTAGTTTACTGTCAAGTAAATAATGAAAACTTTTGCGATATTTTTTAAATTCATTTACTTTCAATGCGATCCGGGCTTTCTCCGGCACGCGAAAGGTGGACTTGGTGCGCCGGCTCCGAACTCACCGGTGCGGCTGAGGCAGCGCTTTGCCAGTCGCTTTTGAGTTTGGCAGTTGCGCGGTGAAGGGAAGGCGCCATACTCTGTGTGGGCATGAGAAATATACGGCTGGTTCTTGCCTATGACGGGACAGATTTTCACGGCTGGCAGCGCCAACCGCAGGCACCGACCATCCAGGAAGAACTGGAAGCGCGCATTGCGAAAATTACCGGCCAGCGCGTCACGCTTTACGGCTCCGGACGCACGGACGCCGGGGTCCATGCGGCGGGGCAGGTGGCCAACTTCAGGACGGAATGCCCCATCCCTTGCGCGAGCCTGGTGAAAGCCCTCAACGACATTCTGCCCGTTGCCATCCGCGTTCGAAAAGCAGAAGAAGTTCCCGCCGCGTTTCAAGCACGCTACAGCGCAAAGGCCAAAACCTACCGCTACCGCATTCTTCAGACTGCGATTTGCCCCCCATTTCTGGCGCGATATGTGTGCCACCATCCCTATCCGCTGGATGGCCTCCGGATGGCCCTCGCAGCGCGGTTGCTGGAAGGGGAGCACGACTTTACTTCATTTGCCGGAAGCGACCCCGCGAGAAAGGAAAAAGTACCGCCGGAAGACTCAAATGTCCGGCAGGTTTTCCACTCTCGGATCAGGGTGCGGGAGGAATTGCAGATGATGGTGTATGAAATTCGCGGTTCGGGATTTCTGCACCACATGGTCCGCAACATCGTGGGCACGCTGCTGGAGATCGGCAGCGGAAAGTTAACGCCCGAAGACATCCCTGCCATTCTTCAGGCGCGCGACCGCGGCAAAGCAGGCCCCACGGCGCCCGCAAGCGGGTTGTGGCTGGTCAGAGTCGAATACTGAGAAGGCGCGAGAAGAGCGTGCGCACGCAAAGGCGCGAAGACGCAAAGAAGATAAAGAAATCTCACAGGGCCTTGAATGGCAACCTCAGTCATGAATGCTTCCAATCGCCCGAGTATATTTGTACTTCCGCTGAGGGCTTTTCCTTTGCGTCTTTGCGGCTTTGCGAGAAAGTGCTCTGGGGCTGAAAATGTAATCCGCATTTCAGCTTAGCAATCCATTTGCTGACCGCCGGCAATGGCGCCGATGACGCACAAGGGTTCCTTGCCGCTGGCCACGGCCTCGGGCAGGGGAGCGTCGGGCGGCTCGTGCGAAAGGTCCTCTTCGCACGCAAAGAAGCGGAGGAACGCACGGCGCTTGCCCGTATCGTGGTCGCGGATGGTCCCGCGCAGCACAGGATATTGGGCTTCCAGCGCGTCCAGCACCGAGCGTATCGTCACTTCACCCTGAACGTCGAGCGTGACCTCGTCATCGACCTGCGCCAAAGTCCGAAGATGGAAGGGAAGCACGATTCGGATCATGGAAATTTCCTGAACATCATGGGGCGGCTCCAATACCGTATGTCAGGACAAGCAGCCCAGCGCAAACCCCAGGGCGCTACAGATTTCCTCCAGGCGCTCCGGGCTGAGCACCGCGACCCGCCGGCCAAGCCAGCCCTTCGGAACAGTGACAAGGTTGTGCAGATTCACGGCGCATGGGGCCTTGAGGCCGTCCTCCTCGATCAATTGCACCTCGGAGGCGATGCCGCGAATGGTCGAGGTGATCGGAGCCACTGTCACAGCCGACAGATACGTAATCGCGCTGTCTCTGGTCAAGACAACCACCGGCCTGCGCTTGTCGGGGCGGGGGAAAGGGCAGAGCCGGATGTCTCCCCGCCTTATCGCTCCGGCCACACTGCCACCTGCGCCCAGCGTTCAACCTCTTCAACGTTCTGGGGTTGCGCTTGATAGGCACGGCGCTCGCGTGCTTCCAGTTCTTTGATTTTGAGGCGCTTCAAATGTTCGCGAAGGGCGTTCCGGACTAGAGCCGAACGGTTCACCCGCGCCCGCTTGGCGGCGCTGTCGGTAGCTTTGAGAAGTTCAGAATCCAGCACAACTTGAATGGTTTCCATGTTGTCGATTCTACTCCACACTATATTCCACAGTCAATGCGGCGTTCACGCAGCGGGGCCAAAGCCGGAAATTACTTGCTGCCTAAGCCAGCGTCTGGGCCTCAACCGACAGCACCCGCGGCAGGTCGTGGACGATGGCTTTCCAGTTATCTCCCCCGTCCGCCGAGCCGTACACCTGCCCTCCCGTGGTGCCGAAATAGACCCCGCAGGGATCGAGTTGATCCACCGTCATCGAGTCACGCAGCACGTTGACGTAGCAATTGCGCTGCGGCAGGCCTTTGGTTAAAGGTTCCCAATCGTTCCCGCCTGATTTGCTGCGGTAGACGCGCAGGCGGCCCTTGAGCGGATAGTGCTCCGAGTCGCTCTTGATAGGCACCACATAGATGGTTTCCGGTTCGTGCGCGTTGACGTCAATCACAAAGCCGAAATCGGTGGGCAGGTTGCCGCTGACTTCGTGCCAGTTGTCGCCCGCGTCGTCCGTGCGCATCACGTCCCAGTGCTTCTGCATGAAGAGCACCTTGGGCTGCGAGCCGTGCTGGGCGATGCGGTGCACGCAGTGGCCGACCTCGGCATCCTGGTCTGGAAGAAATTGCGACCGCAGGCCGCGGTTGATGGGCTTCCAGGTGTTGCCGCCGTCGTCGGTGCGGAAGGCGCCTGCGGCCGAGATGGCGATGAATATCCGTTTCGGGTCGCTGGGGTCCAGAACGATGGTGTGCAGGCACATGCCGCCCGCGCCCGGCTGCCATCGGGGGCCGGTACCGTGTCCGCGCAGGCCGGAGAGTTCCTGCCAGGAATGGCCCCCGTCCACGGTGCGGAACAAGGCCGCGTCTTCGATTCCGGCGTAGGCCGTGTCCGGATCCGTGAGCGAAGGTTCCAGGTGCCAGACGCGTTTGAATTCCCAGGGATGCTGCGTTCCGTCATAAAACTGATGGGTGGTGAGCGGCTTGCCGGTTTCGGACGAAGTGTCGTAAACGAACCGGTTGCTTTCGCCCTGCGGCATGCCCTGGGGCGACTTGGTGACCCCGCCGCCCGGAGCTTCCCATGTCTTGCCGCCGTCGTCGGAGCGCTGGATCACCTGCCCGAACCACCCGCTCGATTGCGAGCAGTAGATGCGGTTGGGATCGGCCGGCGAGCCTTTCATGTGGTAAACCTCCCAGCCGGCGAAATTCGGACCGCTGACTTTCCACTTCTTGCGCGTCCCGTCCGATTCAATAACGAACGCGCCTTTTACCGTGCCCACCAACAGCCGTACACCGCTCATGCATTCCTCCTTCTCGAATCTCGTGGATTGCAATTCCCCTGCTCAGACACGTAACTCAGAGTCTCAAAGAAACAAACCCCGCTACCCGATCCATCTCACTTCTTTGCCCCTTTGGCAAGCTCTTCGGTCTGCGCGCGCAGCGCGGCCGACCTCGAACTACTCCTTCTCGCAGTTGATCATCCAGGGAATGCCGAAACGGTCGGTCAGCATGCCGAAGCGTTTGGCCCAGAAGGTCTCCTGGATCGGCATGGTTACTGCGACAGCGCCGTCCGCCAGCCCGTTGTAGATGCGGTCGGCTTCTGCCGGATCGTCCACGCTGAGGGAGACCGAAAACCCCTGAGGCTTGGACTGGCGCCCCGGAGGCGCGTCGGACCCCATCAGGACCCCGCCTGGGGTCGACATGCGAGCATGCATAATCTTGTCGCGCCACTCGGGCGGAGTCTGGCTTTCCGCCGGGGTGCCTGCATGGGGCATCATCATTTCGATTTTGCCGCCCAGCAGCTTCTCATAGAACTTGAAGGCCTCTTCACACTGTCCGGTGAAGAGAAGATAAGAGTTGATTTGCATCGTGCGCCCCTTTCGTTTTTGGATGGTGGGAGAGGCCCCTCGTTCGAATCCGTTTCGCCGGCGACGATCGTTTGTCGGGTGCCAGCCTTACCCGCGGCCGCCGGCCGGGAAGGGAGGCAGGAATGGCCTCGGATCGCGCTCTTGCCAGCGCCTGCGAACCTCGGCGAGAACCGCCTGGCGGTTCTGCGCCATGTGATCGATGACCTGGCACGGCGCCCCAGTCTGCTCGTGCCGCGCGCCCCAGATGAGTAGTTCCAAAAGGACCGGCGCCAGGTCGATCCCTTTCTCCGTCAGCCGGTAATTCAGCTTTCGGCCGTCGTCCGGGTCGGGTTCCGTCTCGACGATTCCTGCGGCGCGCAATTTCCTCAGGCGATGGGCCAGTATGTTGGTTGCAATGCCCTCACCGGACCTTTCGAACTCCTTGAACGTCCGGTAACCGCGCACCATCAGGTCGCGGATAATCAACAGCGACCAGCGGTCTCCAACGACGTCAAGCGAGATACTCACCGGACATCCGGACCGGTGTTTCGGTTTCGACTTTCCAGGCACCGCGGAAAATTGTATCCCAATAGCTTGCATTTTGCAATCTATATTTCGGGAGGACTGCATTTTCCCCGGATTAGCCGCTCTTTTCAGGTGCGGCGAGGCCCATTTTACAGGGCTTGGAGGGCCGGAAGACGGGGCCAGGGATGATTGACGCCGGGCCGCCTTTCTGCTAAGGTAAAGACGAAATAGAGAGTATTTCCCCCAATTATCAACGTGAATGAATCCGACCCAATTGCCGGGTTTCACTGCTACTCAATTTAGGCTGGAGGTGGGAAAGAGTTTTTTCGGCTCTTTTTATGAAGGCAAGTGTCAAGATCGAAAGGGGCATCGAAGAACTTTTCGGGGCGTACGATGCCAATCTGAAGATGCTGGAACAAGGCCTCCAGGTTTCGACCCATTTAACCGCCGACCAGCTGGAAATCGAGGGCGGAGAACTGAACGTGGCGCGCGCCCAGCGGGTGGTTGAGGAATATGTGGAGCTGGTGGATAGCGGCGTCCACTTTGACAGCTCGGAGCTGCAGACTTTTCTGAAAATCCTTGCCCAGGACGCGACGGTTACGCTGAAGGGGCTGGCGGAGGCCGGCCGTCCCCGCAGCCTGGGGAAAAAGACCATTACGCCCAAGAGCCTGAACCAGAAGCTCTACGTGGACGCCATCAAGCGTCACGACATGGTATTTGGCATCGGGCCCTCCGGCACCGGCAAGACCTATCTGGCGGTGGCCATGGCCGTGGACGCCCTGCTGACGCGGGAGGTCACACGCATTATCCTGGCGCGGCCTGCCGTGGAGGCGGGCGAGCGGCTGGGGTTTCTGCCCGGCACCCTGCAGGAGAAGGTCGATCCCTACCTGCGCCCGCTCTATGACGCGCTTTATGACGTGCTGGACCCCGAGCGGACCGAGCGGATGATTGAAAAAGGGACCATTGAAATTGCTCCGATCGCCTTTATGCGAGGGCGGACCCTGAACGATGCCTTTGTAATTCTTGATGAAGCCCAGAACACCACCAGCGAACAGATGAAAATGTTTCTGACCCGCCTGGGGTTTAACTCCAAGGCGGTGATTACCGGCGACGTCACGCAGGTGGACCTGCCGGAAGGACGGAGGTCGGGCCTGATGGAAGCCGTGGATGTGGTGAGCCGCGTGCTGGGCATCAGCTTTGTTTATTTCACCGAACACGATGTCGTCCGGCACCAGCTGGTGCAGCGCATTATTCGTGCCTACGAGGCGTATGATCAATCACGCGCGGCCGCGGCGGAAAGTGTGCGCAAAGGTTCCTAGGGCGCCGGAAGGTTGGATGTTGGGACAGTATTGGAAACCCAGGTGAATCCGAGGGCTGTTGAACCATGATGATTAATCGTCAAAGCCAGTTTGAGCTGGACCTGCCGTCGTTGCGGGCCTTTGAGCGCCAGGTGAAAAGCGTGGTGGACCTGGGACCGCGGGATTTTAACGTCTGCTTCGTGAGCGACGAGGACATCAGCAGGATGAACTCTGTTTACCGCGGCAAGGCCGTGCCCACGGACGTCCTGTCGTTTCCATGGGAAGGCGAGGGCGAAAGCGGACCGGAGGAAGCGGCCAGCGGCGAATTCCGGAACTTCCTTGGCGACATTGTGATTTCCGTGGCCACGGCCGACCGTAACGCCAAGGCCGAGGGGCACTCAACCGAGGAAGAAATCCGCATGCTGATTCTGCACGGGGTGCTGCACCTGCTGGGGTACGATCACGAAACCGACCATGGGGAAATGAAATCTCTGGAGCTCTCCTTGAGGGAGAGGCTGAACCCGCTGCCGGCGGACCCGGCCCGGCAGCGGACCCATTCGGTGGGACAGGCAGGGTAAAGCAACAGATGGCCATGATTCTGGGGATCATCGCGCTCGGGCTGCTGGTGGCTGCCAGTTCGGTGGCGTCCTACCTGCGCCTGTTGATGCGGCGCCTGACTCCGATGGGAGCCCGGGCGCTGTTCAAAACGGACGATCCGCGGCGGATTCGCGCCGACCGCGAGCGCGTGGGAGTTTCCATTTCCGCCCTGCATGGCGTGGCCATGGCGTTGTATTCCATTGGAGTGACAACGCTGTTTATTTATTATCAATCCGGGGCGTTATGGGAGAGCATGGGCGCCTCGCTCCTTCTGGTGATGGCTACCATCATGGTCTTTGACCAGTTGATCCCGTTTGTGCTGGTGGCGCGCCATGATGAACCGGAAGCCATCCTGCGGCAATGGCTGCCTTTGCTGCGCGCGGCGGTCTATCTGGCGCTGCCGGTGACCTTCCCGATTCTGATCTCCACCACCATCGCCCGCCTGCTGGAGACTCCCGAGGATGAAGCGGCGGAAATTCCCAGGCCACAGAAAGGCCTGAAAGAGCTGATTGAAAGCGGCGAGGAAGCGGGATTGATTGAAAAGGGCCAGCTCGAGCTGCTGCAATCGGTTGTGGAATTCAGCAACAAAGTGGCCCGGGAAGTGATGACGCCACGCCCGGAGATTGCCGCGGTTGAAATCGACGTGCCCATCGATGATCTGCGCAACCTGTTCCGGCAGAAGCGCTACACGCGATACCCCGTTTACAGCAAAGTGCTCGACCAGATTGAGGGCGTGGTGAGCGTGCGCGACCTGGTGCAACTGTCGCCGGAAGACCAGAAATACGCGACGCTGCGCACCCTGCTGAAGCCGGTGCGCTTTGTGCCCGAAACCAAGCCCATCCGCGACCTGCTGAAGGAATTGCAGAAAACCACCCTCCAGCTGGCCATGGTGATTGACGAGTATGGAAGCGTTTCAGGCCTGGTCACGGTTGAAGACCTGGTGGAAGAACTGGTCGGCGAGATTCGGGACGAGGTTGAGCCGCACGAGCGTGACATCATGAAAGAATCCGCCAACACTTATCAGGTGGCCGGCCACACGGAACTGGCCCAGCTTGCAGATCAGCTGGATATGGAAATTGAAAGCGGCGATTACTCCACCGTTTCCGGGCTGGTGCTGGCCAAGCTGGGACATATGCCGGCCGTCCATGAAAAGGTGGAGGCGGACGCCTGGACCTTTGAGATTCTGGAAGTCAACCGCCGGACTGTCCTGAAAGTTCGGCTCATCCTTCCTGTTGCAAATTCCGAAACGCAAGCTACCCATGCCGGAACCCAAAAAACCATTTAAATCGGGCTTTGTCGCGGTCGTGGGCAGGCCCAACGCCGGAAAGAGTACCCTGGTGAACGCACTGGTGGGCGAAAAGGTGTCGATTGTGACACCCGTTGCCCAGACCACGCGCAATCGCATCCTGGGAATTGTTCACCGGCCTGATGCCCAGGTGATCCTGATGGATACGCCCGGCATCCACCGGCCGCTGTCGCGGATGAACAAACAGATGATGGCCTTCGTGCGCGAGGCGCTGGAGGAGCGTGACCTGACGCTGTTAATTGCCGATGCCTCGGTCCCCCTTGGTAAGGGGGACGAGTTCGCGGTGCAAATGGTTGCCGATCACGCGCCGCGGGCGATCCTACTGCTGAACAAGATTGACCAGGTCCACAAGCCGAAGCTGCTGCCTCTGATCGACCGTTACTCCAAATTGCACAGCTTTGAAGAGATTTTCCCGATTTCCGCTTTGAAGGGTGTGCACCTGGATGAAGTGCTGGAGGCTGTGATTGCGAGGCTGCCGGAAGGCCCGCCGTATTTCCCGCCCGACGCTTATACCGACCAGCCTGAAAGGTTTCTCGCCGCTGAGATCATCCGCGAACAGGTGATCCGCAATACCCGCCAGGAACTGCCTCACACGACCGCGGTGTTGATTGAGCAGTTCGAAGAGTCCGAAACCCTCACCCGAATCCACGCCGCGATCCTGGTGGAAAGGGACTCGCAGAAGCCTATCGTGATCGGCGCGGGTGGAAGCCAGATCAAGCGGATCGGCACCGAGGCGCGGCTGGAACTGGAAAAGGTCTTTCCTCCCCAAGTGTTCCTGCAGCTTTTTGTGCGTGTAGAGCCGCACTGGCGCGATTCCAGGGCCGTGATTGCCAGCCTGGATTACCGCAACGAAGGGTGAATCGCGACGTGCGAGCAGCGAGTGCCTCCGGCCGTGAGGTCCTTGCTGCGCGCTATTCCACGACGATATCCACTCCGATGGCGGCATGGTCGGAAAGTGGCCGGCCGTCGCTGGACCGCAGATCGCGCACGATGACGGGATCTTCCACCCGGGCTCCCCGGGTTGCAAACCAGTCGAGCTTCAAAGGGCATTTGCCTTCGTGCCGCCTGAGCGCCCAGCGGACGAAGGCAAAGCACCAGCCGGGTACCCATTCGCCAAGATTTTGACGAGTCTTGGCATCGTCAACGTCGTACTGAACAGTGGGTTCGCCCATGCGGTTTGACCGCCGGTATTCGAACCCCTTTTCTTCCAGCAACCGGAACAGTCCGCGCTCGAAGCGGTTTTCCGGGTGCAGATAGTGGTTCGAAATCACATTCTCCGCGCCCATAAAGACTCTTAACCAGAAGCCAAGAATCGAATAGAAGGCGCGAGACGCGTTTTGCGTGGAGGTGTTCCAGTCGCCGCCCAGGATGACGGGCAGACCTCCGGGGAGAGCCTGCACAATGTCTTGCATCTGGGCGGCGCGATGCGCCTGGCTGGAATTGGCATCCAGATGTACCGCCACGGCCGTGGCACGATAGTTGGGAAATTCAATTTCAGCGGCCAGGGCGGCCTGCCGTCCCAGGCGCTTCTCGCGGCAGGCCATCTTGTCAATCCCGTTCCTGAGGTGAATGGGACGGACGCTGCGAATCGGATAGCGGCTCAGGACGGCGTTTCCGTGCAGCCCCAGCTCATTTTCTCCATCTGCCTTCCGTTCAACGCCGGCTCCCTTGGACAGGTTCAGATAGCACGGGGCAAAACTGTAGTGCATGCCCATCGCGCGGGCAAGCTCCTGCGCCACCGCCCGGTTCTCCGAACGCGCCATGCCGATGTCCGCCTCGGTCAGCAGGTAGACGTCTGCGCCGGCGAGGTAGGGATGAGTTCTCAACGCCTCAAGCTGCCCCGAAAACTCGATACCTCGTTCCAGGTTCCAGGCCACAAATCGATAACGGCTGCGAGCGGGTGCCGCGTCGCAACTAAAGTTTCCACAATAAAGTCCGTCGAGGACGGCACGGATGTCGGTCTCGATATTCCGGTAGGAGGAGAGACTTATAAGCTCTGCGGTGGAATGGCACTTGAGAAATTCCGGGAAGTGGGGCGAAATGCGGTCGTTGATCAGGCGGGAAATTTCCCTGGGCACAAGAGAGGAACCAGCGATTTGGATGACGTTACTTTCGGGCATTTTTGAGTCGGCGCCTCATTTCGCATCTCGCTGCCTTGCAGATTTTCCTGAAGGAGGCGTGGAAAGTAATTATACGTTTGCGGGAGACTCCTGGTAAGACCTTTAGGGATTTATTGCTGGCGCAGGCTTTCAACCGGAGGACAGAAGTTGCAGGAGCGCTACTCCGTGACGTTGATTCCCAGCGCCTTCATCTTACGATAGAGATGGCTGCGTTCGAGCCCCAGGACCTCCGCCGTGCGGCTGACGTTGCCGTGGTTCTCATCGAGATTGCGAAGGATGTAGTCGCGTTCGTAGGCGGCGCGAGCCTCGTGCAGGGTTGAAAACCCGCCTGCCCTGCCGCGGGAATGCGCCGAACGGGGCCGGTGGTGGGTGAGAGTCTGAGGAAGATGACGCCGCTCGATCCGGTTGCCCGAAACCATGATGACCATGCGCTCGACCAGGTTCCGAAGCTCGCGGACGTTTCCCGGCCAGCGATAATGGAGAAGGACCTCCAGCGCCGGCTCGGAAAAATGTTTGGGTTTGCGGCCGTAGGCGGCGGCGAAAGTTTCCAGGAAGTAATTCAGCAGTTCCGGAATGTCTTCCGCGTGTTTGTGAAGCGGCGGAACGTAAAAGGGAATCACGTTAAGGCGGAAAAACAGGTCTTCGCGGAAGTTGCCCTTCTGAATTTCTTCTTCCAGGTTCTTGTTGGTGGCTGCCACCACGCGAACGTCCACCGCCATTTCTTTCTTGGAACCAAGAGGCGAGAACCGCTGCTGTTCAATAACGCGCAGCACTTTGGATTGCGTTCGCAGGCTCATGTCGCCGATTTCATCGAGAAAAAGGGTGCCTGCGTCAGCCTGTTCAAATTTCCCCACCTTGTCTTCAACGGCCCCCGTGAATGAGCCTTTAACGTGGCCGAAAAGCTCGCTCTCGATCAGTTCCTCCGGAATGGCGGCGCAGTTGACCTCGACGAAAGGGTTGTCGCGGCGCAGGCTGAAGCGGTGCAGGGCATGGGCCACCAGCTCCTTTCCGGTCCCGCTTTCTCCATAGACCAGCACCCGGCCGTTGGTGGGGGCGGCCAGGCCGAGTTGCTGCCGCAAAGCCTTCATGGGGACGCTGTTTCCGATAATGCGGTAGTCGCCTTCCAGTTTGCGGCGCAAATCACGGTTCTGTCCGGCAAGCGAAAGTTCCTCGGTGGCGTGCTTCAGCGTCAGCAGCGTCTTCTCAATGGAGAGTGGCTTTTCAATAAAGTCGAAGGCGCCCTTCTTGGTTGCCCGGACCGCGGTCTCAATGTTCCCATGGCCGGAAATCATCACGACTACCGGCGGGTCATCGCGCTGGCGGATCCGGGCAAGGGTTTCAAGCCCGTCAATGCCCGGCAGCCAGACGTCGAGCAGCACCACGTCGGCTCTTTTCTTGCCTAGAAAATCCAGGCAATCTTCGCCGCTTTCAACGGCGGCGACGCGATAGCCTTCGTCCTGGAGGACGTCCGTTAATGACTGGCGGATGCCGGCTTCGTCATCGACCACCAGCACCCAATAATTCTTCAAACTCCGCTCCATCTTCTGGGTTGCTTCATACGATGTTCCCTTAGGTTCCTCAAACAGCATCCTTGGACGCCAGGTTCTTTTGAACTTCCTGAGCGTGGGAGGCGGCGGATGCCGGCGCATGCTCAACGGGCAACTCAATGATAAACTTTGTGCCCAGTGGACGATTCTCTTCCACGCGGATGGTTCCTTTATGCTCTGAAACGATGCGGCTGACAATGGCCAGGCCCAGCCCCGTGCCACGCCGCTTGGTGGAAAAAAACGGCAGGAAAAGGCGTTCCTTATTCTTCAGCGAAATTCCCGGCCCGCTGTCCACGACCAGCAGGACTACAATGTCCCGGTCTCGATCGAGCGATGTGCGCACCCAGATTTCTTTTGCCGGCGAATGTTCGAGCGCTTCGGCGGCGTTGTCAATCAGATTCACCAGTACACGCTTCAGCTGGTCCGGGTCGCCATGGATGGCGGGCAAGCCTTCCGTCAGTTCGCAGCGCAGGGTAATTCCATCCAGTCGGCCGTCAAAAACCTGCACTGCCTTTCCCACAATGCTGTTCAGGTTTGTAAAGACCGGCCGGGAGGCGGGGAAGCGCGCGAAATGCGAGAACTCGTCCACCAGAGTTTTCAAGGTTGCCACTTCGCGTTCAATCAGAGCCGAGCTCTGGCCCACCGCTGTCAGCAGATCGCTGTCCGTGGTTTTTCGGTCGGCCCGGGAAAGCCACCGGCGAATGCGTTCCGCAGAAAGTTGAATGGGCGTGAGTGGATTCTTGATTTCGTGGGCGATGCGCTGGGCCACCTCCTGCCAGGCCACGGCTTTCTGGGCCTGGAGAAGCTCTGTAAGGTCTTCCAGTACCAGCAGCGATCCCACGGCGCCGTGGCGGGCGCGAATGGATGAAAGCGTGAGGGCAACGAAGGCGCGCCGGCCGCCCAGGCCGATTTCCATCTGGCGGGTCACGACTCCCTGGCGCTGGGCGCGGCGGAACAGCCTGGCCACTTCGCGGGCCTCATCGGGCACAAAGAGGTCGACAATCCGATGGGCGTTCCGGATGGCGTCCGGGCCGAACATCCGTTCGGCCGTGGAATTCGTCCGCATGATGCGCCCCTGGGGATCGAAAGAAACCACCCCCGTCGGAATGTTTTCAAGAATGGCCTCCATGATGTTGCCACGCTCTTCCAGTTCCTGGTTGGCTTTCTGGATTTGCTGTGCGGCGCGTTCCAGAGCGAGCCGGTTCTCCTTCAACTGCCGGGTCATTTCATTGAACGAGTGAATCAGGCTGCCCAGCTCATCGTCGGCGCGCGCGGGAATGCGGTAGTCAAGGTTTCCACTGGAGACCTCGTGGGTGGCGTCCGCCAGCGCCTGGATGGGTACCGTTACCTGTTTTGAAAAGAAGAGCGCGAACCAGGAAGCGACAAACAGGATCAGGACGGTCAGCAAAGACAGCGAGTACAGGTAGACGCGGCGGACGGCTTTCCTTTGATTGCTGAGCTGGTCGTACTTGATGGCCTCGCTCTGAATCTGGGCGGCAATGCGCGCAATGTTCAGGGGCAGCCGAGTCATGGCAACCACGATGCCGGAGGTCCCGCCGCCGGCAAAGCCGAGCGGCCTTACGGTAAGAAAAATATCTTCGTTGTCAGACCTCTCCCGGAAGGAGAGACCCTCCGGGGGCAAGTGCCTGAAGCTGTGACGGGGCAACAGGTTGAGAACGGTTGGCGCGCTCAATTCTACCTGGCCGGCTGCCGCCACCAGGGTCCCGTTGGGGTCGAAAAAAATGGCGGATTGTGAGGTGAGATCGGCCACTTCCCGTTCCAGAACGCGGTTGATTGCCGTCCGGTCGCCCATTGAGGCAGCCTCGGCAAGCTGTGGGCTGGTGGTCAGGTGGGCAGCCAAATGGCGTGAGCGGTTTTCCGCTTGCAGTGCAAGCTGCCGAACTACCTCCGTGGCATCCTTTTGCACCACGTCAAACGGTATGCCGAACCATTTGTCGATGCTTCGATTGAGCAGGCCGTAGGAGAAGGCAAACAAAAAGCACGCCGGAACCAGGGTCAGCGCCAGAAAAGCCACCACCATCTTGGTCTTAAAGCGGGAGCCGAGTTTGTGGCTCCGCCTTTCGAAGTAGAGCTTCAGCAGGATCCGCAGCAGGATGAGGGCGAAAATCAGGCAAGCCAGGCCGATGAGGGCGGAAAGCACCACCAGCAGAATGGTCTGGGGAGCGGTTCTGGGATGGATGAAAGAAAGGTTTAGCGAAGCCTGGCTCCAGCCGATGAACAACAGGATGGGGACCACGATGAGCAGGAAGATCAGATAGGCCCGCCGGGGGCTGTTCGGGTTGTTATTCCGGGCCATGTGCTTTTACACGAACCTGCCTTTCCGGAAAATCCCGCCTTTTGCTCCGTGAAGAGCGAGGCGCGCGTTGCCGGGCTCGCTGCCCATTCCCGTTATGGGGCAGATAGGACTCAAGTGGGCAACCCCGGCATTCGGCTGCCTGCCGTTTGCAGTGCCTCTTTCCGGTTTCGACCAGCAGCGCGTGGAATTCATTATAAAGCCCTTCATCGGCCGGCAGATGAAGATGGAGGAACTGTTGCGCGGCCGGATAGCCGTCCTTCGGAGAAATAAGGTTGTGCCGGGCCAGGACACGGCGCGTATAGGCATCGGCCACAAAAAAAGGCAGCTTGCCGGCATAGAGCAGAATGGCGTCCGCGGTTTCGGGTCCCAGCCCGCGGAGGTCCAGCAATTGGGCCCGGGCACGGTCCGGAGACTGGCGAAACAAGGCATCCAGCGAACCCTGGTGGGCTCGGTCGAGCCATTCAACGAACGTGTGGATGGCGCGCGCCTTCTGGTGGAAATATCCCGCCGGCCGGACACACGATTCGAGCTGCGAAAGAGATGCCTGGCGTAATCGCGGCCACCGCAACAAGCCGGCGTCGCGAAGCCTGGAAATGGCACGGGCAGCATTCTGCCAGGTCGTGTTCTGGGTGAGGATGGCGCCGAGGATGACCTCCAGGCGAGTGCGTGCCGGCCACCAGCGCTGGGGGCCGAATTGCCGAAGGAGCTTTTCGTAGTATGTTTCCAGCACTTCACCCGGCTCAACTCCAAGCGGATGAGCCGCGCGTTGCATAGGTTTGAAGTTAATACGGCCGTGTTGCGAAAGTCAAGTTTAGCCGCAGATTTCCGATAAAAGTTATTAGCCTCCGGGAAAGCCGGGGGGAGTTCAACTTTAGAGAGAGCGCGGAAGTTTCGCCTGGAATCAACTGGCGCAAAACGCGATGAAGAGCGGGTTTTCCACTTTGATCGGGACACAGTGGCCTGAATCTTTATCAATCCAGACGATTACTTAACCAGTGGCCATGGGAATTCAACCGGCAGTAGACACTTCGGAAAGCCTGCGCGGATACGGGATGTCCGGGAAGTTAGGCGAACTCCTCATACGGGAAAACCTGATTACCCAGGCCCAGCTTGAGCAGGCCCTGGAACACCAGAAGAAGCAGGGGTGCAGGCTGGGTAGCAGCGTGGCACAGTTGGGTTTCCTGACCTCCGAGCAGATCACCACCGTCCTTTCGCGGCAGTATGGAATTCCGTGCATCAACCTTCAGTATTTTGAAGCCGACCCCAGCGTGACCAGGCTGATTCCGATGGAGACCGCGCTCAAGTACCAGGTGGTGCCTCTCAGCCGGGTGGGCTCATCTCTGACTCTTGCCATGGTAGACCCGGCCAACGTCTACGCCATGGACGATATCAAGTTCATAACCGGCTTTAACATTGAGCCTGTCGTGGCGTCAGAGATGTCCATTGCGGAAGCCATCAAGAAGAATTACGGCTCCATCGAGGAACATGATCGGAAGAAAGAAATTGAGGCTCTGGTTAGTTTTATCGATGACGGGCAGAGCAACAGCGTGGAACTGGAAGGGGAGGACGAGTCGGCCATGAGCCTGGCCGCGCTGGAAAAAGCTGCTGAAGAGGTGCCGGTCGTCAGGCTGGTGAATTACATCATGACGGACGCCGTCGAGCGCGGGGCCAGCGACATTCACCTCGAACCCTATGAGAAGGAGTACCGGGTCCGCTACCGGGTTGACGGCGTTCTGCAGAACGTCATGCAGCCTCCCGTCAAGCTGCGCGACGCCATGATCAGCCGGATCAAAATCATGGCCAAGCTCGACATTTCTGAAAAGCGGCTGCCCCAGGACGGCCGAATCATGATCCGGATGGTCCACAAAGGCCGGAAGAAACAACTGGACTTCCGCGTTTCAGTGCTTCCCACCCTCTATGCCGAAAAGATTGTCATGAGGTTGCTCGACAAGGAGAACCTGCGCCTGGATATGACCCGGCTGGGGTTCGAGAAGGAGCCGCTCGAAAGGTTCCAGCGGGCCATCTTCAAGCCTTATGGGATGGTTCTGGTGACGGGGCCAACGGGCAGCGGCAAGACCAATACACTTTATTCTTCCATTGCCCAACTGAACAAGCCCGAAATCAACATCATCACTGCCGAGGACCCGGTGGAGTTCCAGTTGCCGGGCATCAACCAGGTCCAGATGAAGGAACAGATCGGGCTGAATTTTGCGGCGGCGTTGCGTTCGTTCCTGCGGCAGGACCCGAACATCATCATGGTGGGGGAGATCCGAGACTTTGAGACGGCCGAAATCGCAATCAAGGCGGCGCTGACCGGGCACCTGGTACTCTCCACTCTGCACACCAACGATGCACCGTCGACCATCTCGCGGTTGATGAATATGGGCATTGAGCCCTTCCTGGTGGCCACCTCGGTGCATCTGATCTGCGCCCAGCGCCTGACCCGCCGTAACTGCCAGGACTGCAAGGTGGAGGAAAAGACGCGCCTTCAGGTTCTGGTAGATGCAGGCTTCACTCCCGAGGAGGCCAAGTCGCTCAAAGTCTATCGCGGCGAGGGCTGCCAGAAGTGCAACAACAGAGGATACAAGGGCCGGGTGGGACTTTATGAGGTTCTCGAAGTCACCGACGAACTGCGAGAGTTGATTCTGGTGGGAGCTTCCGCGCTGGAACTCAGGAAGAAAGCTATTGAGCAGGGAATGATTACCTTGCGGCGAAGCGGCCTGATGAAAGTTGCCGAGGGAGTTACTACGCTGGAAGAGGTGATTCGCGAGACCGTGCTGTGATCGGGAAAGAATCTATTGACGCTCCAAACCATGGAGTTGCCAGGGAGGCTGAAGGCCGATGTCGATACCACCGCTCAGTGATCTGCTCCGCCGGATGGTGGATTCCGGAGGTTCCGATCTGCACATCACGACGAATTCGCCCCCGCGCATCCGCGTTCATGGAGAGCTGAAGCCGTGTGAGGACCTGCCGTTGCTGGGCCCAGCTGACAGCAAGCAGCTCTGTTACAGCATTCTGACGGACGTGCAGAAGCATCGTTTTGAGGAAAACCTGGAGCTCGATTTTTCCTTTGGCATCAAGAACATAGCACGCTTCCGGGGCAACCTGTTCCACCAGAGGGGAGCGGTGGCCGGGGTGTTCCGGGTGGTGCCGTTTGAGATCAAAACCTTCGAGCAGTTGGGACTGCCCAATATCCTGCGCAAGCTTTGCGAGAAACCGCGCGGGCTGGTTCTGGTGACGGGGCCCACGGGCAGCGGTAAATCCACCACACTGGCGACGATGCTCGACTTGATCAATTCCACACGTCACGAGCATATGATCACCATCGAAGACCCCATCGAGTTCGTCCACCCTCATAAGAAGTGCCTGGTGAACCAGCGCGAAGTGAATTCCGATACCCATTCGTTCGCCAATTCGTTGCGCTCGGCGCTGCGCGAGGACCCGGACGTGGTGCTCATCGGTGAAATGCGCGACCTCGAAACCATCGAGGCGGCCCTGCGGATTGCTGAAACCGGCCACCTGACTTTTGGAACGCTGCACACCAATTCTGCTTCTTCCACCATCAACCGCATCATTGACGTTTTCCCCGCGCACCAGCAGTCGCAGATTCGCGCGCAGCTTTCCATGGTGATAGAGGGCATTCTGTGCCAGTCGCTTCTGGTGCGGAAAGATGGGAAGGGGCGCGTGATGGCTATGGAAATCCTGATTCCCAACGCCGCCATCCGCAATCTGATTCGTGAAGACAAGGTTCACCAGCTCTATTCCGCGATGCAGACCGGGCAGGAACGTTACGGCATGCAGACGTTCAACCAGTCGCTCTACGCGCTTTATCAGCAAAAGCTGATCGATCTGGAGTCCGCCCTGAACCGGTCCAGCAACAAGGATGAGTTGCAGGACATGATCAACCGCGGAGTGCCGGCCGGCCAGGCACGCGGTCCCGCCCCGGCCGTTCCTGCGCGGAGATGACAGGAGGCAGATGGCAAGGCGCTATAGGGAGTAAGAAAAGGAAGGAACTGGACGCCATGCTCGGAACGGAGGCAGCCGGATATGTCCCAATTTGAATTTCGAGGAACGTCACGTGCGGGAGAGACCGTCACAGGAGTTCGTGCCGCGCCCACCCGTGAGGCTCTGGATGCCATTTTGCGCAGAGAGTCGATTACGCCCCTCAAGATTGTCGAGAAAGGGCGCGAAATCGCTATTCCCAAGTTCAAGTGGGGAGAAAAGGTGAAGGCCAAAGAACTGGCCGTCTTCACCCGCCAGTTTTCGGTGATGATCGACGCGGGGCTTCCTCTGGTGCAATGTCTTGAAATCCTCTCATCACAGCAGGAAAACAAGGCTTTTGCCCGGATGCTGGCCGGCGTCCGCGGCACGGTGGAGGGCGGCTCCACTCTGGCCGATGCTTTGCGCCAATATCCCAAGGTCTTTGACGATCTTTACACCAACATGGTGGAAGCCGGGGAGAGCGGCGGAATTCTGGACACCATTCTGCAGCGCCTGTCTACCTACATTGAGAAGGCGGTCAAGCTGAAGCGGTCCGTGCAGTCGGCCATGATCTATCCCGTGGCGGTTGTGGTGATAGCAGGGGGCGTGGTGACTTTGCTGTTGTGGAAGGTGGTGCCGATCTTTACCACCCTGTTTGCAGGCCTGGGGGCGGCCCTGCCGCTTCCCACACGGATTGTCATCGCCCTCAGCCACTTTGTCGCCAGCTTTGGGCCCCTTCTCATTGTCCTGTTCTTTCTGACGGGCGTGGGGCTCCGGTGGTATTACGGCACGCCCTCCGGTCGCATGGTGATTGACGCGCTGGTCCTGAAACTTCCGGTTCTGGGGGCGGTGATGCGCAAGATTTCGGTGGCAAGGTTTTCCCGAACGCTCGGCACGCTCATCACCAGCGGCGTACCCATGCTGGAGGCGATGGATATCACGTCGCGCACCTCGGGAAACGCAGTTATCGAGAAGGCCATATCGCAAGTGCGCAAAGCCATTGAAGGCGGCAGGACCATCGTTGATCCGCTGCGCGAGACCGGTGTGTTTCCCAACATGGTGGTCCAGATGATCGGCGTGGGTGAACACACCGGTTCGCTGGATTCCATGCTGCAGAAAGTGGCCGATTTCTACGAAGACGAAGTGGACGCCGCGGTGGCCGACCTTCTGACGACGCTTGAACCATTAATTATTCTTTTCCTGGGGATCGTTGTGGGAGGTGTGGTGATTTCGATGTATATGCCATTGTTCTCCCTGATCGGCAAGCTGGCGGGGTGATCTTAAGGAGGTCCGTCGACTCGCCTTCCTGATCAACGGAAGGATTCAACAGGGGACAGGGGACAGGGAACATAGGAGGTTGAGCTTCTGTGCGGCAAGGGTTATTGTCCAAAAGGAACTCAATCCCTATAATACTCTTTAGTTCCCCTATGAAATTCACCGGCGAACTCCAAAGCTGGCTTCCCTGGGTCATCAAGATCCGGTTTGCCATCATTACTTTTGTTTTCGCGATCGATTACGCCATCGAGCAGATCTCCCCCAGCCCCAGCGGCGCCCATTCGATTGAATATCTGGGCGGATTTGTCATCCTCTGGTACACCCTGAACCTGTTTTTCCTGATCTACAACCAGATCAGCCTGGATTACTCTTTGCAGGCCCACCTGCAACTTTTCGCCGACATTTGCATTATTACGGCCATCGTGCATGTCACGGGCGACCTGGAGAGCAATTATTTTTCTCTCTATCTCGTGGCCATCATACTGGCCGCCACTCTGCTGCCGAGGGCGCGTGTCTTTATGTTGGCCGGAGTGAGTTTTATCCTGATGGGCAGCCTTCTGGAACTTGCCCACCTGCCGGCGCTCTATCCGGGATTTGCCACGTGGCATCCCGCATTGGCCGCTCTGTCAAATTCTTCCGGCGCCCCCGTGGACCTGGGGACGCTCCAGGTCAAAATACTGGCCAGTCTTTTCGGGTTCTTTGCGGTTGCCTACCTGGCTGGTTTTCTGGCGGAAACCCTGCGCAAGACCGGCGCGGAGCTTCGCGATCGGAGAGGACAGGTGGCCAGCCTCCAGGCGGTAAATGAAAACGTGATTCGCAGCATGAGGGACGGTCTGGTCACAACGGACCTGGAGGGCGTTGTCATGGAACTGAATCCTGCGGGAGCGGAGATCCTGGGCTGCGGGCGTAATTCTGCTCTGGCGGAACCAATTGACAACATCCTGGGAGGGCTCGGGCCCAGATCCGAGGAATTTCGCAGCATGGTTTCTGGCCACGGCCGGAAAGAATTGGAGTTCGATCACCCGGCGGGAGAAAGGCGCATTCTTGGCGTGTCGGTTTCGCACCTGGTGATTCCGGAAAGCGGGACGGCGGGGTACATTTACAGTGTGCAGGACCTTACGGTCCCAAAGCGCCTGGAGGCGCAATTTCGCCTGCGAGAACGCATGGCAACGCTGGGGCGGCTGGCCGCCGGCATCGCGCACGAAATCCGCAATCCGCTGGCTTCCATTTCCGGATCGGCGAGAGTGCTGGAAACCATGGGAGACATCGACGAGGACCAGCGCAAACTGATTGCCATTGTCAGCCGGGAATCGGAGCGTCTTAACAAGCTGGTTTCCGACTTCCTCCTTTATTCGCGGGAGCAGCCGTTTGAATTCAGCGAAGTGGATGTTGTGGTCCTGATCGAGGAGACGCTGCTCCTGCTCCAGCACCGGGCTGACTTTCCGCAAGGCGTCAGCATCGAACGCAATCTGCCGCGATATCCCGTCAGGGTTCGGGCGGACGCCGACAAGCTACGCCAGGTGTTCTGGAACGTTTGTGACAATGCCTTGAAAGCCATGAAGGATGGCGGGACGCTCACCGTCGAAGTCAGTGGCTGGCGACGTGAGGGTGTACGCATCGTTTTTCGCGACACTGGCGTTGGCATGGAGCCGTCGCAACTGGACAAGCTGTTCGAACCTTTCCAGCCCAATTTTTCCCAGGGAACAGGACTGGGGTTGGCCATTGTTTATCAGATCGTGCAGGGGCACGCCGGCCACATCCATGTGGAATCCTCTCCCGGCAAAGGTTCGGAGTTCAGTATTGACCTGCCCAAGTTGCAGGCGGCGGAGAAAATGGGGGAGATCAGAATTCATGCAGGCAGCCCCAATTAAACCACCGTCGGATTCGGCTGCAGCTTTCACATGGAAAGAACATCGTGAAAGGTCTTCCCGCAGAGCCCTGTGCGCAGAGGGGCTTTGAAGTGGAAGGCTGGCGGGCGGAAACGGGTCCATGGCAAGAATACTGGTTGTAGACGACGAAAGATCCATTTGCCAGCTTCTGGAGATTACTTTCCGGAAATCGGGACATGTGGTGGAGACGGTCGCCAGCGGCACGGTGGCCAAAAAGAAGATTGAGTCCCAGGCGCATGATGTGATCATCGCGGACCTTCGCATGCCTGGTCTGACGGGCATCGAACTGCTTCAGCACGCGCGAGCCACCCACAACACTGCCGCTTTTATCCTGATCACCGCGGTTCCGACCATGCCGACGGCGATTGAGGCGTTGAACCTGGGAGCTTACCGTTACGTCATCAAGACCGACAAACTGGTGGATGAGATCAAGCTGGTGGTCAACCATGCCCTGGAAGAAATGGCTTTGCACGAGGAAAATGCCCGGCTGAGGAGGGAAATGCTGAGGGTGTTTGCCCACGAGAACATCATCGGCCGCAGCGAAAAGATTACCGCTATCCTGGAGATGGTCCGGAGTGTTGCGCCTACGAACAGCACGGTGCTGATTACGGGCGAGAGCGGGACAGGTAAGGAACTGGTGGCCCGGGCCCTCCACGAGGCCAGCCAGCGGCGCGATAAGCCTTTTGTATCCATCAACTGCGGAGCTTTCCCCGAGACGCTGCTCGAGAGCGAGCTTTTCGGTTATTTCAAGGGTGCTTTTACGGGTGCCGACAGCAACCGGAAGGGAATCATCGAGTCCGCCAGCAGCGGCACGTTGTTTCTGGATGAAATCGGTGAGACCAGCCCTGGCATGCAGGTCAAATTGCTCCGCGTCCTGCAGGAAAGGATGGTGCGGCCACTCGGAGGAACGCAGGACATTCCGGTTGATGTGCGCCTGATTGCTTCCACAAACCGGGACCTGAAAAGCATGGTGGCGGAGAACCGGTTCCGGGAGGACTTTTTTTATCGGGTCAGCGTCATTCCTGTTCATGTTCCGCCTCTGCGCGAGCGTCAAGACGATGTCGAGCCATTGGCGAGGCATTTTCTGAAGAAATATTCGCTGGAAATGGGAAAGCCGGCGAAGGACTTTGAAACCGCTGCGCTTTCCCTTCTGATGCAATACCCCTGGCCGGGCAACGTTCGCGAACTGGAAAACGCCATCGAGCACGCGGTGGCGGTCAGCGGGGGACACGACGACCTGGTGCGGCTGGAACATTTTCCGGCAGCCATTCGCGGAGCAGGTTCGCAAGGGGAAGTGCTGGTTGATATCCCGAAAGAAGGTGTGGATTTGGAGTCGAAGCTTGCAGAGGTCGAGAAGCGTTATCTGGTGGTAGCCCTGAACCTGGCTGGAGGCGTGCGGCGCCGCGCGGCAGACCTGCTGCACATGAGTTACCGGTCGTTTCGCCATTACGCCAAGAAGCACGGAGTCTGAATGCCGCTGGTACACCCGAAATGACAGATCGCTCCCGCCAGGAATGCTTTGGAACCAACCAGACATCGACGGGACGCCGGCGGATTTCCCTCCAGACATCGGTGCCCTGGGCTGCGATCAGCCTGATTCTGCTGGCCACCTTCCTGGTCTACAGCAACACGCTGGGCTTCAAGTTTGTCTACGACGATCGCGGCCAGATCCTGGCCAACGTTCAGGTGCATGCCTGGCGCTACCTTCCTCACTACTTTTTTGAGAGGGTATGGAGTTTTGCCTATCCCGGCATCCCTGGCAATTACTACCGGCCTCTCTTTCTGCTTTTCCTTTTGCTCAATTACAAAATCTTTGGCCCATACGCGGCGGGGTGGCATCTGGTGAGCGTAGCCGTGCACATGGGTGTGACGGTCCTGGTTTACCTCCTGGCACGGCGCCTGACAGGCGACGAAGGCACGGCGCTCATTGCGGCGCTAATTTTCGGACTCCATCCGGTGCACATCGAATCGGTGGCGTGGATTTCAGGTGTCACTGATCCGCTGCTAGCATTGTTCCTGTTGCCGGCGTTCCTTTGCTATCTCAACGCGCGGGAACAGTCGGCGCGTCGCAGGTCGTGGCTTGCGGGCTCGCTCGCGCTCTATGGACTTGCGATGCTGTCGAAAGAAACGGCCCTGATTTTGCCCATCCTCATTTTCACTTTCGAATGGCTTTGGCGGGATGCTTCCGGAAGCTCAGGGTTGCGGCTGGTCTTTGAGCGCACCCGCACGGCTGCGGCGCGCATTATACCGTTCCTGCTACTGACTTTTGTTTACCTGGCGGTGCGCTGGCATGTGATCGAGGGACTGGGGCACACCATGGTTCCTTTGGACATATGGACCATCCTCTTCACCTGGCCGCACTTGCTGATGTTCTACTTGTGCCACCTGATCTGGCCCTTCAACCTCAGCGTCTTCTACAACGTGCCTTACGTCAGGACGCCCGGCTTGGTGCCTTTTATTCTGCCGCTGGCCGGACTCGCTGCTGGGGGCTTTCTGGCGTTCCTGGGGGTGCAGAGGTTGGGGAGGACCGCGCCGGGAAATGGGCGGCTGGCGGTTTTCTTGTGTTTGTGGATCCTGATTCCCTTTATTCCTTTGCTGGACCTTTCGGTGTTGCCGGTTGGCGAGATTGCCCATGACCGTTACCTCTACCTGCCGTCGATTGGCTTTTCGATTCTGCTGGCCATGGTGCTGCGCCGCATTCGACCTGGGAAGCTGAAGCTTCTGGGGCTGCCGGCATTGCAGGCAGCAGGTGTGCTCTTGCTGGTGTTGGTGTTTGGAATCTCGACAGCGAAGCAGGACCGTTACTGGGCGAACGACATGAAGCTCTATTCGCGGGGAGTTTCGCGCACGCCGCAAAACAAGCTGGCCAGAACCAATCTGGGCAATGCCATGGGCGAGGAGGGGCGCTACGGCGAGGCGCTGGTTCTCTACCGGGAGGTTCTGGCGCACGACCCGGACTTTTGGCTGGCCATCTATAACACCGGGTACACCTATTACCGCATGGGCCGGCTGCACGAAGCAGAAAAATACCTCAAGCGCGCCATCGCGGTGAACGGCGTCGACAGTGACGAGTATTTCTACCTGGGCCTGACGTGGCTGAAGCTCGGCGATGTGAATGATGCTGAAAAGGCGGTGCGGCACGCCCTTAAGCTTCAGCCGGGCGGACTGGCTTACCATTTTGCCTTGGGAATGATCCTGAAACTCAAGGGAGACGTTCCCGGCGCGCTGGCCGAATTCAAGGAAGAATTGAGGAATTTCCCTGGCGAAACCGGCGCGGAGCAGCAGATTGAGGCTATCCGGACACTCACGAGGCAAAGAACCCCGAAGTAATGCCGGCTGGCGAAGGATGCTGCGAGTGACAATTATTGTCAGCATTTTTGGACAAAAACCGGCATCCTAGCCCCATTTCCCAGGACCGTACGAAAGCACGCAAAGCGGTGGTATGATAAGTCCTTGTATTTTAATGGGCCGGGGCGGCCATAAAGAATTCTTTAGCTTTGACCGATGTGGAAGCTAAGATGCACAACCGTGAGTGGCTTTGTCAGATTTGGAGATTCAGGTAAGGTTAAAGGAGGAAGGAATGCGAAGAGATTCAAAAGGGTTTTCGCTGATTGAACTGCTGATCGTCGTGGCGATCATCTTGATTATCGCTGCGATCGCGATCCCGAACCTGTTGCGCTCGAGGATTGCCGCCAACCAGGCGTCGGCGGTTGGAACGTTGAGAACCTACAACACGGCTGAAGTAACTTACGCTTCGACTTACAACAGCGGTTACACTTCAACTATGGGTTACATGGGACCTCCGGCCAGCGGCAGCATGCCTACTTCCACTGCGTCCGGTCTGGTGGACAATGTGCTGTCAGGCGGCTCGGCAACGGCCATGGGATCTGTGAAGAGCGGATACAGCTTCACTTATTCTCCCGGCCCTGTCGTGGGCGGTCGGATTGACACCTACGAGTTCTGGGCTGACCCGGTCACACGCGGAACCACCGGCACCAATTCCTACTACACGGACCAGTCCGGTGTCATTCGTCAGAACTCGAACAACACTCAGGCCAGTTCTGCGGATTCGCCTCTCGGGGGCTGATCTCTCCCGGTGGTTGAATTGGGTCTGGGTCCGGCAAGTCTCGTGGGGGAACCTTTGGGTTTCCCCATTTTTTTCAGCTGTGTAGCCCGGGTTGAGGCTTGGCGCTGTCGTTCCGTGTCCCGGGAGCAATGGCATCAAACGGCGGTGTACCGTGCGTGTGTTCTGATTGCGGACGGCCGGAGGGTGAATGAGTTTCTTTCGCGGGGCGGATAAGGTGGGATGCCCGGTGGAAGCGGGCCGGGCCGTCGGCCGGCGACCGGCCGGGCAGCCTGATACTCTTCTGATTGCCGCCCTTATCCTTTGCGCCGCTCTCCCTTATCTCAATACGCTTCTCAACGGATTTGTTTATGACGACAACCGGCAGGTCCTCGACAATCCTTACCTGAAGAGCTTCCACTTCCTGCCGCAGGTGTTTGGCACCACCGTCTGGTCGTTTGTGGGGATGCAGGGTGTTTCAAACTACTACCGCCCCATGATGACGCTGGGATATGCCTTGTGCTATCACCTGTTCGGGCCCCTGGCCTACGGGTTTCACCTTGTGAACGTCTGCCTGCACGTGGGAGTTGTTCTTCTGGTGTTCGTGGTGGCGCGGCGGCTGTTCAGGGACCGCGCGATTGCCTTTGTTGCTGCCTGCCTGTTTGCCGTGCATCCCATCCACACCGAGGCGGTTGCCTGGGTGGCGGCCGTCACCACCCTCGAAGTCACCTTTTTCTATCTGCTCACGTTTTGGCTGTTTCTTAAAATGGCCCGTCTGCGAGGCGAGGTTTCTCCCTGGATCAAGCTGGCTGCGGTGGTGAGTTTTGCTTTGACCATTTTCTCCAAGGAACAGGCGCTGACGTTCCCGCTGCTGGCCATGATTTACGAGCATTTCTTCCGTGACGACCGCGCGGAAACCACCCTCTGGCAGAAGGCGCGCCGTTATGGCGATTTCTGGCTGATGGACCTTGCCTACGTGCTGTTCAGAATCGAACACCTGGGAGCCTTCGCGCCCCAGATCCAGTTGTCAAGGCTTGGCTGGTATCCCAGCTTCCTATCGGCTCTGGCGCTGGTGGGACAGTATCTCGGAAAACTCTTCTGGCCGGTCCAGCTCTGCGCCTACTACGTTTTCCAGAGGGGAACCTCGGTGTTTGAGCCACGAGTGCTGGCGGGCATCGCGGCTCTTGTTGCGTGTGCAATGGTTTTTGCGTTGCTTTTCCGGCGCAACCGGGCGGCCTCGTTTGGATTCCTCTGGTTCTTTGCCACCCTGGCGCCAGTGCTCGACATCCGCTACCTGGCGGGGAACGTTTTTGCGGAACGATACCTCTACCTGCCGTCAGTGGGCTTCTGCTGGCTGATGGGCTGGGGGGGCGTGAACCTTTGGAGGTTTCTTGCTGCCCGGCGCAGCGCCTGGAGGCACGGTCTGGTAGCAACATCCTGCGCGCTGGGACTGTTGCTGGCGGCACGCGTGGTAGCGCGCAACCGAGACTGGCGCACCGATGTCGCACTTTACAGCCAGACGCTGAAAGTCTCGCCCACAGCCACCAACATCCGCGAAAACCTGGGCGTGGTGGCTTGGAACCACGGCAGGATTGACGAGGCGGAGAAGCAATGGAACATTGCGTTTAAACTGAATCCCAACTCCCCGATCACTCTCACCAATCTTGGCCTGGTCTATGCCAAAAGGAATGAGTACCCGAAGGCGGAACATTTCTTCCGTGAAGCGATGTTGCACAAACCCGACTACACCGACCCGCACCTGAACTTGGGAAGCCTGATGATGGACCTGGGGCGGTTGCGGGAAGCGGAATGGCAGTTGCGCGCCGCGGTGGCACTTTCGCCGCTGATTCCCAGTTGCCACAACACGCTGGGGAAGTTGTATCTTAAAGAAGGGCGACTGGGTGAGGCGGCGGAGCAGTTTTCGCAGTCGGTGCGGGCAGCTCCGAACTTTGAAGGGTACGACGGGCTGGGCGATGTTTACCTTGAACAGCGAGATTTTGGCCGCGCGAAGCAGGCGTATGCGGCTGCCAGCCACATTAATCCTTATGACAGCCGCGCCCACTTCGGGCTGGCCTGCATCGCGGCAGCGGCCGGCCGCCGGCAGGCGGCTCTGGCGGAATATGCGCGGGGCTTTGAGACGGACCCGAACAACCAGGAGGCAAAAAGCGCCGTCCAAGTATTAAGGGGAAGTGAGACGTATGAGGGGAAAGAAACAAAGCCTTAGCCCCCACGGAAGGATTTTATTCCTGGTGGGTGTGTGCGCGGTGTGGAGTGTTGTGATGGTGGCACCGTCGGCCATTTCGGCCGCCGCGGCCCGGCTGCCTCTGGACCAGTTCATCACCAAAGTGCAGAGCAGTTATCACGACGTGAAGGCGATCCGCGCGGACTTTACCCAGACCTACGACGCCGGCGGCGGAACCCGGGTGGAATCGGGTACGGTGGTGTTTGCGCGAGGGGGCCGCATGCGATGGGATTATCGCGAGCCGGAAAAAAAGGTTTTCCTTTCCAACAAGAAAGAAGTACTGCTTTATCTACCGGAGGAGGGCCAGTTCAACCGGTCTTCCGTGAAACAGAGCGAAGATTTCCGTGTCCCTTTCCGGCTGCTGCTTTCACGGTTTGACCTGAAGAAGGTCTTCGAAAAATTTAAGGATGCCGACAAGCAGTTCCAGCATCCGCCGGAAGACCGCGTGATCATTGCCTATCCCAAACACGCGGAAAAACTGGGATACAAGCATGTTGTCATGGAATTTGATCCGCAGATGAACATCCGGCGGCTGGTGATTGTCTACACCAACGACACCGTTATGAAGTTCAGGTTCAGCCACATTGACCGCAATCCCAGTGTGGCATCAGCGCTGTTTGAGCTGACCCCGCCTCCGGGAACCCAGATTGTCAATCACGATTAGCGCCCGGGTGGTTCGAGTCCGTTGCAGTCCCTCCGCCGGTACCATCCCCGCTGGAAGAAAGGCACATGATTCATCCGGCTATTTCAGCGCCAGAGCGTGGATGGCGGTGGCCACGCCGTCCTGGTCGTTGGAGTGGGTGAGGTGCCATCCGTTGCCGGCCAGTCCCGGGGTGCAGTTGCCCATGATCACCGGATACCCCGCCATCTGGAGCATCTCAAGGTCGTTGAAGTTGTCGCCTATGGCCATCACTTCGCTGGCGTGGGAGTCCATCTGTTCGAGCAACCATTGGAGGCCGCTGGCCTTGGAGCAGCCCAGGTTCATCACGTCCAGCAGCGAAATGTCGCGCTCAAAATACTTGGTCCAGGTGAGATGGATGCTCCTACCCGCGTCAGACGCGCGGAGCAGGTGTTCCAGGGGCTCCAGAAACGCCGGCGCGCCTCCAAACATCACCTGGATGGGGTCACCCGGCAGCTCAGCAGGAAGGTCTGGGACCTGCAACAGATAATCCTGTGCCGTCTTTAGATACCAGCGGAGGGGCCCGTCAGGCGAGGCATCCTGCTGCATCATCAGCTGTCCGCGCCCGGGATGGTCAAATATGGCGACGGCGTAGGGCCGGTAATCGATGGCTGCTTCGAGCGCCTGAACCGCTATTTCCCGCGGCAGGAAGTTGTGGTACAGAAGGTCGCCGGAAAGCGTCCGAATGAGAGCGCCGTTGGAGGTTACCAGGGTAATGGGACAGGGCAGGGAATTGAGCAGCGGCCGGGCGGAGTGATACCGGCGTCCTGTGATGACCACAATCCGGATGCCGCGCTCTGAGGCTTCTGCGAGGGCCAGGCGATTGGCCTGGGAAATTTCAAGATGGCTGTTCAGCAGGGTTCCATCAAGGTCAACTGCAATTACGCGAATGGGCATCCTGATTGAATTGTAGCACGAGCGGCCCTGCGCGGCCCTGGTCTGCGGCGCCTTCAGGCGGCCACGGCTGCGCGGCCTGCGCGGAAATTGTCAGGCTGGAAGGCGGCGTGTTATATTAGCCAAGTTACCGTGAATTATTGGGCGCGTAGCTCAGTTGGGAGAGCGCGGCGTTCGCAACGCTGAGGTCGAGGGTTCGAATCCCTTCGCGTCCACCAAACTTTCACTAATCTCGCTTTCCTCATTGCGGGCCTAAAGGCCGGTTCCCATCTCCAGTTTCAGTCCACGCCAGCCGATAGAAATATCATCCGCCAAAAGGTGGGAATCCTGCCATGCGATGCGCTAAATGTGGCCACGAAAATCCGGACACGCATGCATTCTGCTCAAGGTGCCACGCTCCTGCACGGTTTAACTGTCCCTCGTGCAAGCATACCCAGGATCACGGCGGGCGGTGCGACCAGTGCGGCCTGGATTTTACGAAGTACGCAACGCTGCTCGTTTTTCAGGGGCAGACGTCAACAAAGCAGGCACGGCTGCGTAAAAAGGGGAGGAGCGAGATTTTCCGGCAGATTCTCCTCCTGCCGATTACTGGAGGGTGGTCGCTGCTCAAGTATCTGAAGCACCCTAAGGACACGGGATAAAGGGAAGTCCTTCCACGCTGGTTCATCCCATCCCGAAAGGAATTCAACAATCCCGGGGGCCGGAGCTGCAAGGCCGGCGAGATTCCTTACTTGTTTTCAGTGGCCGCCATGTACTTCTGGGCGTTCTGCAGAAGCAGTTGCGCTTGGGACATGTGGCCAACGGCGTTTTCCACCAGTGGATCGTTCTCAGTCCTGATTCGATCGGACACGTTGGTACCGTAGATGTCTTCAACCAGCCGTTCGCGAATGCGCAGCTTGACGAAATCCAGGTTTTTCTGTATCTCGGCGACCGTCACGGGGATCTTCTGGTCGGCAAGAAACTTATTGAATTCCGCGATATCATCGTCTGTCGGCTGGAAGTCTTCCGGAATCGTCTTGTGGACGGCCAGGTAGTGTTGGGCGAAGCTAAAGAAAGTTCCATTCTGCACCAGCGCGCGTTCCGTGTCGTTCAGCTTCTGGGGTGCCACCTTCACGTCCGGGGTGATTCCTCCGCCCCCGTAGACCTTTCGGCCCCCGTCGGTCAACCTGACATCGGTGTGGGGCACTGGGGCACCTTGCGGGTGGTAATAATAATCGTAGAGTGACACGGCGTCGTAATTGCGCTGGATCAGGCGGCCGCTCGGCGTGTAATAGCGGGCCGTGGTGAGAGCCAGGCCTGTCTCGTCACTCAACGGGTAGACCGTCTGGACCAGGCCCTTCCCAAAGCTGGTCTCACCCATTACCAGACCCCTGTCGTGGTCCTGCAAGGCGCCCGTCACAATCTCAGCCGCGCTTGCCGACATTCGATTGATCAAAATGACGATGGGGTAGCGGTTCCCCTTGTCGCCGTGCGTCGCATAATAGCGCTTCTCCGGCGAAGAACGTCCGTAATGATAGACAATCAGCTGCCCCTTCTTCAGGAAGTGGTCTGAGACCTCGACGGCTTCCTGGAGCAGCCCGCCGGGGTTTCCCCGCAGGTCCAGAATAAGGCCGGTCATGTGCTCGGCGTCAAGCTTCTTCAGTGCTTGCGACAGCTCGGTATTGGTGGTTTCATTAAAGCGGCTGATGTGGATGTAGCCCACGTGGGGTTTCACCATGAAGATGTCATCCACGCTGGGCTGGGTAATCTCTCCGCGGGTGATGGTAAAACTCAGGGGTTTGGTCGCCCCCTGGCGGCGGACGATCACATGCACAATGGTGCCGCGCGGGCCCTTCAGCATCTTGGCAACCTTGTCGGTCTGCTCATTAAGCGAGGACTCAAGGCCGACTGCGCTTTTGCCGTTGACCTGCTCGATCACATCGCCCGGGCGAAGGCCGGCCTTGAAGGCCGGAGAGCCGGGGATGGGCGCCACCACAAAGGTCACCAGCTTGCCCATCTTGCCGGGCCGGGACTGAATGCTCATCCCAACGCCGAAGTAGCGGCCTTCCTGGTCTTCCCGCAGCATGGCATAGGCGCGCGGGTCAAAGAAGTTGGAGTGGGGATCCAGAGTTCGCAGCATGCCCGGAATGGCTCCCAGGAAGTTGCTGTTTGTCGGGCCATAGATGGCCTTGTTGGGATCCACGGGGGTGGCGTAATTTTCCTGGACCTTATCATAAATACTGGTAAACGCTCGCAGACTGGTCTGGAAGGATGTGTCATTGTCGTTTCCATTTGCCGTCGTGGCTTCGACCTGCGGGCCGTATAACCCGCCCAGCATTGCACATACGACCAGCGTAGCGAAGATAAACCATCCCGCACGTCGACTTTGCTTCATCACTTTGCAGCTCCTTTTGCCCTGCTTCAAAAATTATAGCACGGGCCGCTACTGGCATATGATCCCTACAAGGGCCCGTTCGCGCCCCCGGCAAGAAGCCATCCCCTTGTGACAAGTATAGAAGACCATGGGGCCGAGGGCAAGGCCTGCCTGCCGGCTTCAGGGGCCGGGATGATTCCGTGGAGGTCCTTGGCCCTCCGCCTGCCAGTTGGCAGGCGACAGGTGCGTTGACAGAATGTGGCCAGGCGTGCAAAATGAGAATCTGCAAGGTCAAATGTTCAAATGTCCTTCGCGTCTGTTTGCGCCCGTAGCTCAGCTGGATAGAGCACTTGCCTACGAAGCAAGGGGTCGGGAGTTCGAATCTCTCCGGGCGTACCATTCTTTTCCTCCAGATTCATGATGGACCCATCGATTGTTCCTTGGGGTTTCGGGCCAGAGCCGGAGTGTCGGGCAAACCTGCATCTGTCCGTGTGGGCGGCAGATGCGCGACGGGACGTATCGGGAAAAAGGATTGTCTTTTCCTGGTATGAGGCAAGATTTCGGATCGGATGCCAAAGCCGGGTTTTTAAAACAGGGATCCGGGCTGCCAATCCTCGTTATACTGTCACCGGACCGAAAGCGGTTGGGCCATCCTGCCGGCACGCTCCAATCGACTCCTTAAGGGAAAGCTGATTTGAAAATTGTCAGCATCGGCGAAGTCTTGTGGGACGTGATCGGCGACCAGGAACATCTGGGCGGGGCTCCGTTCAATTTTGCGGCCCATGCCAGGATGCTGGGGCATGACGTGCACTTCGTCAGCGCCGTCGGATGCGACGAGCGGGGTGACCGGGTTCTCGAACGCATGGTCCGGATGAAACTTTCCACCCGCTTCGTTCGACGCGCCGAAGGCTTTCCGACCGGCGTCGCATCGGTCACTCTGGACGCTTCGGGCCAGCCGACTTTTCGCATCGAACACCCGGCCGCATACGACTTTCCGGAACTGACCGCAACAGACCTTGAGGAACTGCTTTCGCCTGCGCCGGACTGGGTTTATTTTGGGACTCTGCTCCAGATGAGTTCGCAGGCGCATGAAGTTACTGGCAGAGTGCTCGCCGCAACTAGGGGCGCTCGGCGCTTTTATGATGTCAACCTGCGCCCATCCTGCTATGAGCCCCAGATGCTCCGTGATTTAATGGCGCAGGCTACGGTGGTGAAGCTCAATGACGAAGAGGTTCCCATGGTTGACCGAATGTGTGGCCGGGCGCATTCCAGTCTGGAGGACTTTTGCCGGGACTATGTGGCTCTTCTAGACTGGGAAGCTGTCTGCGTCACGCGGGGAGCCGAAGGCTGTGTTCTGCTGGTTGGCGATGAACTCATCAGCGCTCCGGGCTACGCTGTGAAGGTGGTTGACACCGTAGGCGCGGGCGATGCGTTCGCGGCAGCCTTCCTCCACGGCTTGGGCAGCGGATGGCCTGCCGGTAAGGTGGCGGATTTTGCCAACCGCGTGGGCGCCGTGGTCGCCGGCCGGCCGGGCGCTATTCCTTCCTGGACCAGGGAGGACATCAAAACGGTGAACCGGTAATATCGTCCCTTGTTACTTTTTCCTGGCCGTGAAATCGCAGCCGTCGGTGAACTGCGGCTGAAGCGTATGCCAACTTCCAGGCAGGTGATACGAAGCTCAATCGATTCCTGATTAAGAGCACTGTTGTGGCCGCGCTGGGCGGCCTTCTTTTTGGTTTTGATACGGCCGTGATTGCCGGAACAACCCATGGGCTAACCGTGGCCTATGCGTTGACGCCCGGCCTTCTGGGAACGACGGTCGCCACCGCGTTGTTGGGCGCCATCATCGGTGCCATGACCGCCGGAATTCCCGGCGAGCGTTTTGGACGGCGCAACAGCCTGCGGGTGCTGGCGGTCCTCTATCTGGCCTCGGCGCTGGGTTGCGCTTTCACCTGGGGCTGGTATCCGCTGCTGCTTTTCCGTTTCCTGGGCGGGCTGGGCATCGGGGGTTCGTCGGTGCTGGGCCCGATGTATATAGCGGAAATCTCACCGGCAAAGTGGCGCGGTCGGCTGGTCGGCTTCTTCCAGTTCAATGTGGTGTTCGGTATGCTGCTGGCTTATTTTTCCAACTACATGATCGCGCTGCTGCACTTGGGCCCGGCCGAATGGCGATGGAAGCCTGGTCCTCTTCGCTCCAGTAAATGATCACTTCATACCTGGGCGTTGGCATTCAGCTCGACTCCCATTCGGTATTTCACCATAACATGGCGGACCTGCTTCGCTTCGAAAGCGGGCTCCCGCGCCGTCCGGGTCAGGCAAAAAGCGGGCGGGCGGGCGGCGCAGATGCTCGCATTGCAGTGTGTGCGCGTCGCGTCCCGATCTATCGGGGCGATCTCGCGTAGCGAGAGGCTCTTGCTTTTCTTCATTCCACCCGGTCCATCGCTGTCATTGTGGTGGCTCGGAACTGCCTTTTTCATCCTTCATAATTCAGAATTCATAATTCTCTTTTCCCCGCCATTCTAACCCCAATCAACTTCGCTGAACGCCCCGATCAGTCGGGGCGCCACCCGCCGGCCAGGCGTATGATAAAGTACGTTGTCATGCGCTTTTGGCAGGAAGGGAAGTCGTGAACCAAGAACACCTGGAAGTCCTGAAGCGGGGCGTCGAAGCTTGGAAAAAATGGAGGCAGGAGTCCTCAGTATTCGCACCGGACCTCGACGAGGCGGACCTCCACGAGGCGGACCTCCGCGATGCGAACCTCAGCGAGGCGGACCTCCGCCGGGCGGACCTCAGCGGGGTGACCCTCATCGGGGCGAACCTCAGCGAGGCGGACCTCCGCGGGGCGACTCTCCGCGAGGCGAACCTCATCGGGGCGAACCTCCGCGGGGCACAATTTGGATGGACAGTGTTAGGGCATGTCGACTTATCGGTTGCGAAAGGATTGGATGCTGTGATGCACGCGGGACCGTCGACAATCGGTATCGATACGGTCTACGGCTCTAATGGGAAGATACCGCATATCTTTCTGCGAGGGGCTGGCGTGCCGGACACCTTCATTGAATTCATGGACTCGCTTGTCGGCAACCCAATCGAGTTCTACTCATGTTTTATTAGCTATTCCACCAAAGACCAGACATTCGCCGACCGGCTTCAGAGTCTGTGTGAGAACCTCCGGTTGACACGTAGTAGATAATGCGATCAGGAGGGTGCGGATGAAATTTCAAACCTATAGTCCTGATCAAGCGGAATTGTTGCCGCCCAGGGTGCGGGAAGTGCTGG